>Ga0185299_10001121_pt1 | contig 57446 bp, 50 predicted proteins | sample PaiPotPPA55metaG_FD_128002 | JGI IMG/M metagenome (GOLD analysis project Ga0185299, IMG submission 128002) | Iron sulfur acid spring bacterial and archeal communities from Banff, Canada, to study Microbial Dark Matter (Phase II) - Paint Pots PPA... ... | reverse complement strand
CTGTCCGCCTTGGACGATGGGCACGAAGGCAACACCGCCCGAGACTACGGGGAGGGTCGGCGTTCCGCTGGCTTCGGGGGCCTGGGCCAAAGCTTGCGTTGATAGGCAGAACGATAGGCAGAACGACAGGCAGAACGACAGGCAGAACGACAGGCAGAACGACAGGCAGAATGCAGCGAACCATCGGGCATTCAGTGTGAGCTTGAACGTAGTTATGACCTCGTACCCCGTTATGACCTCGTACCCCACAAAGGGACTCTGTTATTTGGGAGCAATCCCCGCGCCACTGCTGACTGTGGTAAGTCACTGAAAACAGGGTGAGCGAAGAACGCTTTGGGAGTTTCTCATGAGACGGCTCTCATTATGAGACGCTGGACCTAACCGTAGACACGTACGGCGCGGGCTGCCTTTACGAGTGCCGTCTTGGCGAGCTTCGCTCGCTGGACAGCCGAGGGCGGACGGCTGTGAGTTTTCCCGCAGGCTGTTCGAGGCAGGACTCTTCGAGTTGTGCTTTTAATTCAGAGGGGTTTGCGACGGGTCGGTCAGAGCGATCAATTTTCCCAGCGGATAGTCTTCTTTTGTAAGGGGAGTCTGCGGTTCGGGGTTGATGATGGTCAGCACATCGCCGCTGAGAGTTCCCCGGATGACCAGGCGGTCATCTTCGATGGCGACAACCCGGTATTGCTCGTCAAAGATTGACATCATCTCTCCCATGGAATGGTTAGATGCGCATTTTTATGGAGCCGATTCCTGCCGATGGACGCGCATACTTGTGGTAAATGGACCCTACACCACAAGCACTACACCACAAAAGAATGCCGAACTCCGGGTGCACTTTGGTCACAATTGACCAGCATTGTCAGCGGGCGGTACTGCATTATGTGGTCATGAAAGCCGAGAAGGAGCAAGCCTTGGCAGTTCGTTGCCCCACTTGTGGCGCCCGGCCGCGAGAGAAGTGCGAGCTCAATAATGGACTGCCCCGCACGGAGCCGCATTCCGCCCGACACCTGGCGGCGGAGGAAAAGTAACGAATCTGCCATACCGGGTTGTTCAACCTCTGGCCCCTGCGGCATCCCGCTGAGACGATTGGCGGACCTCGGCGGGATCGAGGTAGCAGCTTTGTTGAACATGGCGCGAGTGTGCCGAAATGATGGCATACGGCAGCCCCAGAAAACGCTTCGCAACGATTCCGGTTACTTCGAGACCATTGAAGTGTTGCCGACTTACTTTGCCTAAAATCCGATTCAGTGCGTGCTGTATCTTCTTCGCTCCAAGCGAGCCAAGAAACATTACCTTCACTTCCGCCGCGATAAAAAAGAAATTCCATCCCGCGGCGCGAATCTTGCGATCAAGAGCGAAACCATCGAGTGCCTTGACCACGCTCCAGTGGCCCGAGTAGGACTCACTTTCCAGCCCAAATAGCGGCGGCCATTGCGACATTAGGATCGTGCCGACTTGAACTTCCTGAGGCATGTGAGACTCCCCGCGCGAACCCGTGTCATTGTGATTGTGGCTAGCTCTCGAAGCAGGAGGAGATTTGATCGGCCCGGTTGGACGCGACGCTCTAGTCCTTAAGTTCTTGCAGTCTCAAGTCTCGTCCATTTTCTGTCGAAGTACTGTGCAGAATGGCTCACATTTTCTATCTGCCCCGCAGCTGGCTTCCCAGCTACTTGATGTCCTTCATCGCCATGAGCGAACCGTAGTCGCGGCCGGAAGGCTCGACGGCCCGCGCTACCACTCCGGCAAAAGCTTCGCGAAATTCGGGAAACTTCGCTACCAGTGCCTTGATCACGGCCGTATTTTCCTGAAATGTGCGCGCGGCATTTGATACATCGGCGGCCTGGTACTTTACGACCACGTCAAGATCGCCGCCCACGGCCAGCGGAAAGATTTCGGTCAAATGATAGATCTTGCCACTGGCGCTCATATCCAAGGTGCTGCCGTTCGTCGGCAGATCGGGGGGTTGTGCCGCCTGGGCCTCGTCGTAGAGTTGGTCGGTGGCGAGCGTGCTCATGAAGTCCACGGGAGCGGATAAGGCGATCGCCTCGCGGTAATACAACCAGGCACTGTGCTTCTGTGCTTTAGCTTTGAAATCGCGGGCGCGCTCGGTGAACCATAAGGCATCGTGTCCTGCCACCTGTGAGGATTTCGGGAAAAAACCGGCCAGTTTCCAGTCGACGCCTGCCTGCTGCAGGACAAAAGTCAGCGTCCTCGCATCCTGGCCGCCGTTTACATCGAGAATGGTTACGCTGTACTTGCTGGGCGGCAGATTGGGCAGGACAAATACCGCGCTATCCTTCGTCTGACCCGACTTCCCAAATACTCCGCACAGAAATTCGGCGCGCGCGAGGGGTTCCGGGCCTTCAACTGTCAGCAAGAAGGGCGGCCGAACCGTTGTTTTTGCGCCGGTGAAGGCGGCCTGGTTTTCTTTGACTGCGGCTTCAATTCCGGCAAAGCTGGAGGCCACGGGCGCAATGGAATTCTGCTTGAGAGTAGCCACGTCGCCGCGCGCCGACATTTCGAAATAGCGCTTCGCCGCGGTTTCGAGCGCGGTTCGTACGGAGGTATCCATGTCCGCGGCGGTCTGGCAGGTCTGGGCGTGGGCCGGAGTTCCTGGCGAAGTTCCGAGCGATGCTCCCAGCAGCAGGAAGCACAGCCATGGTCGTCCGCGCCGGTGATTCCGGAGCGCGAATTCCGAACGAATACCTGAAGCAATACCCAAAGGGAAAGCCTCCGCTGGCATTTTACGCGCAGTTAAAGCTGAGAGGAGTTAAATGCTTGCAGCGGCTGTACCTGCAATGGGTCGTTCGTAATCAATACGCAAGAAATAAGGCCATCCGGCGTTCTACAAGCGGTGCTAAAATCGAGCAGGCCGCAGTGGCTGCCGCGAGCCTTAGCCGCTCGCGGGAATGGGGAGATTCTGATGCCGGGCACATGCAGACGGGTTGGTTGGGTGATCTTGCTGGCAGCTCTTGCTCAGACTGCTTATGCGCAGACAGCTGCCCCCGCGCCTGCGCCGACCGGCACCCGGCACCACAAGTCTCACCACAAGGCCCAGAAGCCGCTCGTGCTTCCGCCGCTGCCGAGTGGTCCGCTGAGTCAGTTGCCAATGGACCAGATTCCGCCAACGCCGGCGAAAGTCAGCTATCAAGGTGGGTTGCTGACCATCTCGGCTCAGAATTCGACCTTGGGTGAAATCCTGCGCGATGTGCGCAAGCTCACCGGGGCTTCGATTGATGTTCCTCCAGGCTCAGCCGTCACCAGCGAGCGGGTGATCGCGCACCTCGGCCCGGGAGCGCCACGGGATGTTCTGGCAGGGTTGTTCAATGGCACCCAGTTTAATTACGTGATGCTGGGTTCAAGCTCGGATCCCATGGCTGTTTCGAGCGTGGTGCTTACGCTAAAGACATCGGCGGCTGGAGAGACCCAGACCGCAGCGAACGTCTATCAGAACAATCCGGGACCGATGCCTCCGAACCGCTTTCCTCAGCCTCAGCCGTTCAACCAGCAGCTGATCGTCCCGCAACCGGGTAACGGACAACCTGGGGTTGGACAATCGGCGAATGCCGAAGGCGACGATAGCAAAGATGAAGAACAGGATAACGCCGACGACAGCGCCGACGATCAGGCTCAGGCCGGACAACCTGGTCAGCCCGACGTGAATGGAAATGTCCAGGACCAGCAGCAACAAGACCCAAACCAGCCCAACGCGGGGCCGAAGACACCGGAGCAGATTCTGGAGATGCTCCGCAGGCAACAGCCGCCTGGGGCCGGCATTCCGCCTCCGCCGCCCCAGCAGTGACCTCGTGTCGCTGACCTCCGGGGAAACACTAGGCCATAACACGCTGCGAACAAGACGCGGCTAGCCGCGTCTCTACGGGAAATGAGGGATTGGACATCGAGATCGCGGGGGACGCTTTAGTCACCGCTTGCAGGGCTTTGATGGGGTACTAAAGCCCGAAGGATGTTGGGCCGAGAGGGGTTGAGCGCGGCCAGTATTCCGCAAACCGCGCAATACGCGCCGAATACACCCAGAATCACACTCAGGATTGCCGTGCTGCTGATTAAGAAAGCTGCGGAAAGTCCGTTCACGTTACAGGCCCTTGTTGCAACCACCTTCTGAAGCATGCGATTGCAAATGTTTTACTCTATCCGCATTTGACCCCCGCTGCTGTTAACAACTAAGATACGAGAATCGAACTGCGTATTTCCACTCTCCAACATTTCTTGGGACCCGTCCACATTACGGAAGTCCATAACGTGTAGCACTAAATGGCCATCACCAGGATCTCGGTGCGCGGCGCGCGCCAGCACAACCTGAAGAATATTGACGTCGAAATTCCTCGCAACACCTTGACGGTCATTACGGGGCTCAGCGGCTCGGGCAAATCCTCGCTCGCTTTCGATACGATCTACGCCGAGGGCCAGCGCCGATACGTCGAAACGCTTTCGGCCTACGCCCGCCAGTTTCTCGACCAGATGGAGCGCCCCGACGTCGACTCGATCGACGGCCTTAGCCCATCGATTTCCATCGAGCAGAAAACCACCAGCCGCAGTCCGCGCTCCACAGTCGGCACCATCACCGAGATCTACGATTACCTGCGCCTGCTCTACTCTTCGATCGGCGTGCCCCATTGCCCGAATTGCGGCAAGCCCATCACCCGCCAATCTGCCGAGCAGATCGTGCAGCGCGTCATGTCGCTCACGCCCGATGATCGAGTCATGATCATGGCGCCCATCGCTCGGGGCCGTAAAGGCGAATTCAAGAAAGAGATGGAGAAACTTGTCCAGCACGGTTTCTCCCGCGCCCGCGTCGACGGTGAACTGGTGAACCTTGAGGACGACCTCTCCCTTGACAAGCGCAAGAACCACACCATTGAAGTCGTCGTGGATCGCCTACTGGTGAAGCCCGGAATCGAACACCGCCTCGAACTCTCCGTCGGGCTGGCCATGAAACTCGGCGGCGGTCTTGTGCTCGTCGCCGTCGTCAACGGAGACGAAACCCTCTACTCTTCTCGCTTAGCCTGCCCGGATTGCGGCATCAGCGTTCCGCAACTGGAGCCGCGCTCGTTCTCATTCAACAGTTCCTACGGGGCCTGTCCCGAGTGCCACGGTCTCGGAAGCCGCTACGATCTGGATCCTGCCAAGGTGATTGTCGATTGGTCGAAGCCGATACTCGATGGCGGCTTGGGGCCCGGTTCGGCATCGCAGAACCTGATTCGCAGCATCCAGTTGGTTGTCCAAGCCTACGGTTTCGACCTGGCGACGCCCTTTGAGAAATTTCCCGACAAGATTCAGAACCTGCTGCTCTACGGCGAGCCGCAGCGCGGGGGCCAGCGTGAAGGCCAGCGCGAAGGAAAGACTGGGTTCCTCGGGATTCTTGGCCACCTCAAACAGAATCTCGAATCCTCCACTTCCGATACCTATCGCGAGTACCTGCTCGATTTCATGTCGGCCACCGAATGTTCGGTGTGCCACGGCAAGCGTCTGCGTCCGGAAAGCCTGGCTGTGAAAGTGAACGGCATCTCGATCGCCGATTTCACGAGTCTTCCGATTGCCCGCGCCTTCGACGCCGCGCGCAAGATCAAACTGACGGGCAGGGAACTGACCATTGCCGGTCGCATCGTGCACGAAATCACCGAACGCCTGCAATTCCTGTACGACGTCGGACTGGGCTACCTGTCGCTCGGCCGCTCGGCTGCCACGCTCTCTGGCGGAGAAGGCCAGCGCATCCGCCTCGCCACGCAGATCGGATCCAAGCTGCGCGGCGTCCTTTACGTGCTCGACGAACCTTCCATTGGCCTGCACCACCGCGACAACGGACGTCTTCTTGCCGCGCTCGAAAACTTGCGCGATCTCGGCAATACTGTCCTCGTCGTCGAGCACGATGAAGAGACCATCCGGCGCGCCGATTATGTAATCGACCTCGGCCCTGGCGCTGGGCGTCATGGAGGCGAGTTGGTCGCTGCCGGAACGCCCGCCGAAATCATGGACTCGCCTGGCTCCCTCACCGGCGCCTACATCTCTGGACGCCAGCACATCGCTATGCTTTCCCAGCGCCGCAGTCCGAATGGGAAAGCCATCACCATCCTTGGAGCGCGCGAGAACAACCTCAAGAATCTCGATGTCGTTTTCCCCCTCGGCGTGATGACGGTTGTGACCGGCGTTTCCGGCTCCGGCAAATCAACCCTAGTCAATGACATCCTGTATCGCGCGCTGGCCAAGCAACTCTATCGTTCCCGCGAACAAGCCGGCACGCACAAAGCCATCACCGGATCGGAGCTGATTGACAAGGTCATTCGCATCGACCAGTCGCCCATCGGCCGCACCCCGCGCTCCAATCCTGCAACCTATACCGGCATCTTCGCTGCGGTTCGCGACCTCTACGCCATGCTGCCCGAATCCCGCGAGCGCGGATACAAACCCGGACGCTTCTCCTTCAACGTTCCTGGCGGACGCTGCGAGGCCTGCCAGGGCGAAGGCCAGCGTCGCATCGAAATGAATTTCCTGCCCGACGTTTACGTCCAGTGCGAAGTCTGCGGCGGACGCCGCTACAACCACGAAACGTTATCGGTTCACTACAACGGCTACTCCATCGCCGACCTGCTGGAAACGCCCGTGTCCGACGTGCTGCAGATTCTGGAGAACATCCCGCAGGTAAAGCAGAAGCTGCAAACCTTGGTCGACGTTGGCCTCGGATACATTCACCTTGGTCAATCCGCCGTCACCCTCTCCGGCGGCGAAGCTCAGCGCATCAAACTCGCTCGCGAACTCGGCAAGCGCCAGACCGGCAAAACTCTGTATCTTCTCGATGAGCCGACCACCGGACTCCATTTCGACGATGTGCGCAAATTGCTTGACGTTCTGCATCGGCTGACCGACCTCGGAAACACGGTCATCATCATCGAACACAATCTGGATGTTATCCGTAACGCCGACTGGATCCTCGATCTCGGCCCCGAAGGCGGAGAAGAAGGCGGCCGCATCGTTGCCCAAGGCACTCCCGAACAAGTCGCCCGCGTGAAGAAGTCCTACACCGGCCAGGCACTAACCTCGTATTTCAAAGGCTCAGAAATAAATCGGGCAGCAAAAAATGGATGGGCAAAAAATGCTTCTGCAAAGGGCGTGCTCGCGCCCACTGGCACAGGAGAACTCGTGTGAATTTTTCCCCGGACGATCTCCCCGAGCATCCAACGCCAAGTCCAGCGCCCGCGGATGGGGCGCCCGTGTGGGGACGGGCGCCCTCGCCCGTCCAAGCCGAGCAAAGCTCGGCAGATGCCGGTGGCCATAGCGACTCGGGATTCGCTGCAGCCGCAACGCATTTTCACAACCCACAACCCACCGAACTCATCCCAACTGCGCCGCCCGATCCAGCCTGGACTGGCTGGGATGTCCTCCGTCTCATATTCCTCACCATCGTTGCGCTCTTCGTCGGAGTGTTTGCCGTGCTGCTCATCGCCCGCTGGTGGGTATATCCGCACACAGCCCTCGGCGAGATCGCACGCGTCCCGCTAGTCGTCGTCGCCGGACAATCCCTGGCGTACCTTCTCATCCTCGCCTACATGTATGTGCTCGTGACCCGCGAGCGCCACCGTCCCGATTTTCTCGCCGCCATCCACTGGAACTCGCCTTCCAACATTGCCGTTTATGTGTTGGCGGGCTTCGCGCTTTCGCTGGGTTTGCAAGTTCTGGCTCATTTCTTGCCGATTCCGAAGGAGCTGCCAATCGACAGCTTTTTCCGCACGCCCGCCGAAGCCTGGGCACTCAGCATCCTCAGCGTTACCCTTGCGCCTCTGATGGAAGAGCTTTTCTTTCGCGGCTTTCTCTATCCCGTGCTCGCGCGCCGCCTCGGTTTGCCGGTCGCCGTCTTCGTGACCGCGCTTGGTTTTGCCCTGCTGCACGGCGCCCAACTGATGTTCTCCTGGGGACCGGTGCTTGTGATCTTCCTGGTCGGCATCGTCCTGACCATAGTGAGAGCCAAAACAAATTCCGTAGCCGCCGGTGTTCTCATTCACATGGCCTACAACGGAACCATTACCGTAGCGATGTTCGCCGCCACGGATGGGTTTCGGCATCTGGAGAAATTGAATCAGTAGTAGGCGGCAAGACTCCACCCGTAGAGACGGGGCGTGCCCCGTCTCCTTAGACGCGGCAAGCCGCGTCTCTCCGGGAATTCAGACGTCCCCTTCAGGGGGCTGTGCCCGTGCTATCGTAGAAATTCATGTCAACTACGCGACAAGAGCTCTTGGAAATGCTGGCCCACAAGTCATTTCGCCTGGGCGAGTTTCAGTTGTCCTCGGGCAGCACCAGCGACTATTACATCGACTGCCGCGTCACTACGCTCGACGCCCGTGGGGCACAACTCGTCGGCGAAGTCTTTCTCGCCGAAATCCGGGAGCAAGGCTGGGAAGCGGACGCCGTCGGCGGACTGACGATGGGTGCCGACCCCATCGTCGTCGCCGTCGCCGTCACCAGCGGAACTATGCACGGCTTCCTCGTGCGTAAGGCGGAAAAGCAGCACGGTACCGGCCAGCGTATCGAAGGCTTCCGCGAAAAAGGCGCGCAGGTGGTGATCGTCGACGATGTGTGCACCACCGGATCCTCCACCGTGCAAGCCATCGAAGCTGCCCGAGAATACGGCTTCGAAGTGATCGGCGTGATGTGCCTGGTCGAGCGCCAGGACGCCCACGGGCGATCCAGCGTAGAAAAAGCCGCCGCGCCCGCGAATTTCATCTCGATTTTTACGGCGAATGAGGTGCGAAAAGAGCACTTAGCAGTTAGCACTTAGCACTTAGTTCCAAACGACCAACGACTAGCGACCTACGACTGACTCATGATTCAAACCCTGGAATGGACCACCGCCGGCGTCGTCTTCATCGATCAGACGAAGCTGCCGACCGAAGAAGTGTACGTAACCTGCACCACGCACGAGCAGGTCGCAGACGTGATCCGCAACATGGTCGTCCGCGGAGCGCCCGCTATTGGCGTTGCCGCCGCCATGGGCATTGCGCTGGGAGTGAAGAATTCCAAAGCCGAGAACGGGGCAGACCTCAAGAAAGATTTCGACCAAATCTGCGAAGCCATCCGGCAGACGCGCCCTACCGCCGTCAACCTGTTTTGGGCGATCCGCCGCATGACGGAGAAATTTGAATCCCTCCGCGTCCGCCCCGTCGTGCAAATCAAGCAAGCGCTAATCGAAGAAGCTCAGCGCATGCACGCCGAAGATATCGCCGCCAACCAGGCCATGGGACGCCACGGCGCTACCCTCATGCCGTCCAGCGGCGGTGTCCTTACCCACTGCAACGCCGGAGCGCTTGCCACCGCCGGTTACGGCACCGCGCTTGGCGTCATCCGCGCGGCCGTCGAACAAGGCAAGAAAATTCATGTCTACGCCGACGAGACACGCCCCTTTCTGCAGGGTTCGCGCCTCACCGCATGGGAGTTGATGAAAGACGGCATCCCCACCACCGTCATCTCCGACAACATGGCCGGAGTCATGATGCAGCAAGGAAAAATCGGAGCCATCGTCGTAGGCGCCGACCGCATCGCTGCCAACGGAGATGTGGCCAACAAAATCGGCACCTACACCGTAGCCGTTTTGGCCAAGGAGCACGGCATCCCGTTCTACGTCGCCGCGCCGATTTCGACCGTCGATCTCGCCACGTCCGACGGCAGCAAAATTCCCATCGAGCAGCGCAATGCAAGAGAAGTCACGCACATCGCCGGCAAGCAGATGGTGCCCGACGGAGTCCAGATCGAGAACCCAGCCTTCGACGTAACGCCCGCAAAATACGTCGCGGCGATAATCACCGAGAAAGGCATAGCCCGCGCTCCGTATTCAGAATCCCTAAAGCAATTGTCGGAGGCATCTTACAAATCTGTCTAGGACGGACGTCCTTGTCCGCCCCCGCCACGAGAGTCCCAAGCCTCGCACATGTCGCCAATCGCCCAATCCCAAGTAGTCTTCCAGAGCGGCGGCAAGCCCATCCGCCTAGACGCCTGCCTGCCCGAGACCCTCGACGGCCCCGTTCCCGCCGTCATCGCGCTCCACGGCGCCGGCGGCAATGTCTCCGGCATGGAGCGCTACGCCAGCGTGCTAGCCGCCGAGGGCTTCGCTGTTTACTTGCTGCATTATTTTGACCGCACCGGCACTGAACCCGCCGACCTGCAGTCGATGAAGCGCAATTTTCCGCTGTGGATGAAATCCCTCTGGGACGCGATCAGCTTCATCGAAACACAGCCGCAAGTCAACCACGAACGTATAGGTCTCCTGGGATTTTCCCTGGGAGCCTATCTCTCGCTCGCCAACTCCGCCATCGACCCGCGCGTAAAAGCCGTAGTCGAGTTCTTCGGAGGCATGCCCAAAGAAATGAGACTCTTCATGAGGCGCCTCTGCCCCGTACTGATCCTGCACGGCGAGGCCGATCCGACCGTCCCGGTCGAGGCAGCCTACCAATTGCAGAAGTTGCTGGAGAAGAAGGGAATCGCGTACGAAATCAAGATCTACCCCGGCGCCGGCCACGGATTCGAGTCCGAAATTTGGAGTGATGCAGGTCTCCGGAGCCTGCAATTTCTGCGGAAATATCTTAAATCTTAACCACAGAGGACACCGAGAACACAGAAGACTTCTTTCTCAACCGTCAATTGAATTGACCTACAAGCCACCGCTTTCCCCTGTGTTCTTTCCCCCGTGTTCCTCTGTGCTCCCTGGGGTGAAGATTTGAGCCGCGCCTGACTCTCCGACCGAACTTTTTTCCCTCAGCTTGCGTATTATATTCAGGAGGAGCTGCCCCCCATGATCGCCTTTCTGCTCTGGTGTTTTCTCTTCGTGCTGTGCTGGCCCGCGGCCGTGCTGGCGCTGATTCTGTATCCGATCGTGTGGCTGCTGTTGCTGCCCTTCCGGTTGGTAGGCATCGCCGTCCACGGAGTACTCGCCCTGGTTTGGGCCGCAGTGATGCTTCCCGCGCGATTGCTCAGCGCACCGTTTCGTCTTTCCCGCGTCTAAAAGCCGCGAGGTCGGCGATGGGTATACCCCTGGGGGTTTGCCGTCTAGTCATCCCTCTTGCTTCTTAGCTTACTTGCAAGTTCCCTTATCTCTTTTTCCCGCGGCATATTGAAGATTCCTTTCGCATCGTCGTAAAGGCTTTCGCGCAAAAGAGCAGCAAGTCGCGCCTTGAGTTTTGCTCTCTCTAACAGAGGTCTGGGAACGACGATGGTATACGACGGAGAACACGTCAGAGTACTCCCGACGTACGCAGTCTTGAGATCAGGTTGTGATCCTCCCAAGACTCCTCCCGGTACCTGTGCGCTAGCAAGGGCAGAAGCAAGAACGACAGACAGCAGAACAAGACTCCCTTTGGCCACATTTCTACCTCCTCCTTTTCTTTCGTGCCCCGAAGGAACAGCCCCAACTTCCTCAGGCGGAGGAGAGATGATGTGCTTGGGAATCTGGTTGTTTGCTACGGCAATCCCTTGTGAGCCGTACTGCTTCCGCGGTACTCGGCTCGCGGTCTTGGCGGAGCTAAAAGCCGACGTCCTACATCTTCTTCAGCCCGGAACTGACCCGTAACTTCGCTTCCGTCGCCTTCTGAACGTCGTCGACCGTCAGGCCGGGAGCAATCTCTTCGAGCAGCAAGCCTTCCGGCGTGACGCGGATGTAGGCCATCTCGGTGACGATTGTGTCCACGACCTTTATGCCGGTCAGAGGCAGGGTGCATTTTCTCAGGATCTTCGGCTGCCCATCTTTGGTCGCATGTTCCATGGCGATGATTACGCGCCGCGCTCCCGCAACTAGGTCCATGGCGCCGCCCATGCCTTTGACCATTTTGCCGGGAATCATCCAGTTCGCGAGATTGCCGAGTTCGTCGACTTCCATCGCGCCCAGCACGCTGAGGTCAACGTGGCCGCCGCGAATCATCGCGAAAGAATCCGCGCTCGAAAAGTACGCGGTGCCCGGCAGTTCGCTAACCGTTTCTTTTCCGGCGTTGATCAGGTCGGCGTCTTCGCAGCCTTCGAGGGGGTACGGCCCGATGCCAAGCATCCCATTCTCGGATTGAAGAATAACGTCCATGCCCGGGGGAACATGATTGGCAATCAGGGTCGGCAGCCCGATGCCGAGGTTGACGTAGAATCCGTCGCGCAATTCGCGGGCAATGCGCTTCACGATGCGTTCGCGTTTGTCGAGGTCTTTCGTGGTCTTTGGCAAGGTTGACATGTTTCCTTCGAGTCTGGCCCGGTGATGAGGAGAAAAGTCGCTGGTCGTTCGTCGATGGTCGTTGGCGAGCGACGAGAATCGGCTGCGACTCCCGAACGACTAACGACTACCGACCAACGACTTCTTGCTAGCTACTCGCCGCCGCCTTCGTTACAGTCCGTTTCTCGATTCGTTTTTCGAAATGTTGGCCCTGAAAAATTCTCTTCACGAACACGCTGGGCGTATGCACCATGTCGGGATCCAGTTCGCCCGGTTCGACCAGGTGTTCGACTTCAGCAATAGTGATCCTGGCCGCGGTTGCCATCATGGGATTGAAATTACGTGCGGTTTTGCGATAGACGAGGTTACCCCATCGGTCGCCCTGCCAGGCCTTGATGAAGGCGAAGTCGGCTTTTAGTGCGCGCTCCATGATGTAAGTGCGGCCATCGAACTCGCGCGCTTCCTTGCCCTCAGCGACCAGCGTTCCGACGCCAGTAGGCGTAAAGAACGCGGGAATGCCAGCGCCCCCGGCACGAATTCGCTCGGAAAACGTTCCTTGCGGAACGAGATCAAGTTCCACAGTGCCATTCAGCACCATTTGCTCGAGCAGTTTGTTTTCGCCGACGTAGGTTCCGATATGCCGCCGGATCTGTCCGTTCGCGAGGAGCAGTCCGACTCCGAAGCCATCGACGCCGGCATTGTTGCTGATGGTGGTAAGGTTTTTGACGCCCTTGCGGACAAGAGCGCGGATCAGGTTCTCAGGATTCCCGCACAAACCGAATCCGCCCACCATGATGGTGGCGCCGTCAAACACGTCCTGGATCGCCTCTTCAGCGCTCGCGACAACCTTGTGCATGGCAGGAAGAATTCTATAAGAAATCGGGTCCTCTGATCATCGAGCCATCGGGTGAATTCAAATCGTCCGATGACCCGATGGCCCAATTACCCGATTTTCTTCGTCTCTCCGCGCTTCCGTGGGCTTTTTCTCAACTGGTGCGCGCGCTCGAATTCCGCGGCCAGTTCTCGCGAATCCAGATTCTCCCGGATGTGCGCGAGACGTTGTTCCAGCTTCTGCAGCGCGTCGCTCAGATTCTTGCGATTGGTGATGGCGATGTCGCGCCACATCGAATAGGGACTGCCGGAGATGCGGGTCATTTCGCACAGGGCTCGCCCGCCAATGTCGAGGACGGGCGCGTCGGGGCCGAATTCGTCGACCAGAGTTGCTGCCAGGGCGGTTGAGATCATCTGCGGCAGATGGCTGATCCAGGCACAGAAGCGATCATGATCGACGGCATCGACGACGGCGATTTTCGCGCCCATCTTCTCCGCGCAGTGGATGAACTCTCCGCATGGTCCGGCGTGAACGTTCTGGCGGGGAAGCGGCGTGAAGAGCCATGCCGCGCCTTCGAAAAGATCGGCGTCGGCAAACTCCACACCGGCGTTTTCTTTGCCCGCCATGGGATGCCCGGCGAGGAATCTTGGACCGGCGTTTCGTCCGAACGATTTCGTGGCGCGCTGCACAACTTCCACTTTCGTGCTGCCGACGTCGGTTACGAGTGTCTTGGCCGGCAGCATTGGCCCGAGCCGCCCGATCAGATCGAGGATCGCGATCACGGGGGTTGCCAACACCACCAGGTCGCTGCCGCGCACAGCATCCGCGGGATCGGTGGTTCCCGTTTCGACGGCGCCGCAGTTCTGGGCCCGCTCCAAAACTGGAGCGCGATCGCACCCGATGATTCTTCCGGCGAGCCGGCGTTTTTTTAGCGCGAGGCCCAGCGAGCCTCCGATCAAGCCGGTTCCGATGATGGTGACTTGCTTGAAGGCCATGTGGAAATAGATCTTGTCATCCCGAGCGGAGCGAGGGATCTGTATTTTGCGGCGAACCGCAGATCCCTCCCCTTCCAATGCTCAGGGTCGGGATGACAATATGATACGGGAAGAAAGTTTACGCGATCTCGCGTCCCACCGCAGGCGCGATCATGCGGAGCTGATCCATCAACTTCGAAAACTGTTCAGGGTAGAGCGACTGCGCGCCATCGGAGAGCGCTTTGTCGGGCTGGTGGTGCACCTCGATGAGCATCGCATCGGCGCCAGCCGCCGCCGATGCCAGCGCCATGGGAGCCACCTTGTCGCGGCGCCCGGTGCCGTGCGACGGATCAGCGGTCATTGGCAGGTGCGAGAGTTTATGAATGATCGGGATCGCGGAAATATCCATCGTGTTGCGAGTGTAAGTTTCGAATGTGCGGATGCCACGCTCGCAGAGAATGATTTCGTAGTTGCCGCCGGCAAGCAGGTATTCGGCGGAGCACAGGAGTTCTTCGAACGTGGCCGCGATGCCGCGCTTGAGCAGCACGGGCTTGCGAACCTTGCCCAGTTCACGCAGCAGATTGAAGTTCTGCATATTGCGCGCGCCCACCTGGAAGATGTCGATATAAGGCAGCATCAGCTCGATCTGGGAAATCTCCATGACCTCGCTGATCACGAGCAATTTGAAACGGTCGCCGGCTTCGCGCAGCAATTTCAGGCCGTCAAGGCCGAGTCCTTGAAATGAATACGGAGAGGACCGAGGCTTGAACGCGCCGCCACGGAGAACACGCGCTCCAGCTTTGGAGACCAGATCGCTGACGGTGAACAGTTGCTCGCGGGATTCCACCGAGCAGGGCCCGGCCATGACGACAATTTTCTTGCCACCGATTTCAATGCCATTTGCAAATTTCACTACCGTGCCCTCAGGACGAAAGCTGCGGCCGGCCAGTTTGTACGGGGAAGTGATGCGGTGAACTTCCTGCACTCCCGGCATGATTTCGACCACGCCGGTGTCGAAATCGCGGGGAACTCCGACGCCGCCAAGGACCGTCTGATGCGCACCGGTGGAGCGGTGAACTTCGAATCCGAACTGAACCAGTCGATCGATCACCTGCTGGATCTGAACTTCAGTGGCCGAATCTTGCATTGCGACGATCATGAGTAAGCTCGTTTTGCCGGCCGGGGCACGCTAAAACCGCTAAGAGTAAAGAATGAAGCACAGCGTCCGCGTGGTTCCCGGGTAGTACCTCAGTTTTTGAATTGCGAATCAGTCTCCGCACCGCGAGTTGTCTGCCCGTCGTCGGGAACGATCTCATGCTTTTGGATGCTGCGCATCACGTCCATGATTCGTTCGTAGATCTGTGCGAGATCGCGCTCGGTTAATGGACCGGTATTGCTGCGCTGCACATTGGTGATCACCTCGCGCTCGCGCTCAGGTTCGTAAATGGGCAGGCTGGTATTGCGTTTCAATCGTCCAATTTCAACGGCAGCGGCAGCCCGCTCGTTGAGCAGCGCCGCCAGTTTGCGGTCCAGTTCGTCGATTTTCTTGCGCCAATCGGCAATGTCCATAGAAGCTCTTGGCTGTTAGCTCTTGGCCTTTAGCTCAAGCCCTGAAATCCTAACAGGATGCGGGAAACTCTTGTTTCGTACCAGCATCGCTTCGTATCAAGGCATCGCTTTAGCGGTGCCGTAAGTCAGTCGAAGCAGACGCCCCTTTAGGGGCTGGGGGCACCGAAATCCCGCTCCCTTCTGACTCTTCTACCCAACGCGTGTTTCAGCAACAAGCTAAGAGCCAGAAGCTAACAACTGCCTCACAAATTCTGCCACAGTTGCGGCTTCCCGTCCGGGATTTTGTTCGACGGCGTGAACGATGGCACTGCCGACAACCGCGCCCTCGGCGAATTTTCCGACGGCCGCGAATTGCGCTGGTGTTGAGATTCCAAAGCCGACGGCAATCGGAAGCTTGGTGAAACGGCGGATGCGCTTGACGAGAGTCTTGGCGTCCCCGGTCATCTGCTGGCGCGCTCCAGTGACGCCGGTGCGGGAGATCGCGTAGATAAATCCGGTTGAAACCTGCGCGATTAGCTTCAAGCGTTGGTCGGTGCTGGTGGGCGCAGCCAGAAAAATAGTTGCGAGATCATTCTTGCGCGCCTCGCGCAGATACTCGGCGGATTCCTCGACGGGCAGATCGGTGATCAGTGTTCCGTCAATCCCTGCCAGCCGCGCCACCTGGCAGAATTTTGCGAGGCCCATGCGCAGAATGGGATTTAGATAAGAAAAGATCACCAGGCCGACGGATTGGGAATGTTCGCGGATTTCCGAGGCAAGCGTGAGCACGTGCTGGAGTGACACTCGTTGTCTAAGCGCCCGCTCGCTGGCGCGCTGAATAACCGGACCATCGGCGAGCGGATCGCTGAAAGGGACACCCAGTTCAATCACGCTCGCACCCGCATTAATAGCGGAGAGGATGACCTCGCGCGTGATCGCGAGGTTGGGGTCGCCGCAGGTTACGTAGGCGATTAGCGATGGCTTATTTTCGAAATGAAAAGGCATGTGGGACTAACTTGCTTGTTGCTCTATCAACCAGATTTCCGTTTTGTCCGGAACATCCCGTTTTGTGATAGAGCGTAGCAAGCCAATCGCCATAAAAGTCCCAGAGGTTGCGGTTCCTAGCTCTATCCAGGCGATGTATGTATTCAGGATGTTCCCGTGCGGCGTTCTAAGTTGAATCTTGTCCTTCTGCCGAATCCGCAAATCAGATTCCCATTGACGCGGCGTGATGTAGCAGCCTCGCGCTGGAACCTCAAAACTGTTTTCGACGGTTGTCAAGAGAGTCACTGATTATGCTCCGTGCAGAGAAACACTCATCAATCTAGCCTCAGATTCTCCCGCAAAATCCCAACATCTTTGTCGCCGCGCCCCGAAATATTCACGATCACGACCTCCGATTTCTTCATCTTCGGAGCGCGCTTGATGACCTCAGAGACCGCGTGCGCGGATTCCAGCGCCGGGATAATGCCTTCGGTCCGGGCCAGCACCATGGTCGCCTCCAGCGCTTCAGCGTCGGACGCGGGAACATATTGAGCGCGACCCGTGTCTTTGAGCATAGCGTGTTCGGGCCCGATCGACGGGTAGTCCAACCCGGCGGACACCGAGTGCGTAAGCGCAATCTGCCCCGCCGCGTCCTGCAGCACATAAGAATAAGTTCCCTGCAGAACGCCCGGCGAGCCACCGCGAAAACGCGCCGCATGTTCGCCCAGCGCGGAGCCGTGGCCACCCGCTTCGACTCCGATGAGCTCGACTTTCTTGTCTTTCAAAAAATCGTAGAAGATGCCGATGGAGTTCGATCCTCCGCCGACGCAGGCGATGATGGCGTTGGGAAGCTTGCCCTCGGCCTTGCGGATCTGGACGCGGGCTTCGCGTCCGATGACGCGATGGAAGTCGCGCACCATGGTCGGATATGGATGCGCGCCCAGCACGCTGCCGAGCAGGTAGTGCGTGGTGCGAACGTTCGTGACCCAGTCGCGCATGGCCTCGTTGATAGCGTCCTTGAGGGTGCGCGAACCGGAATCGACGGCGCGAACTTGCGCTCCAAGCAATCGCATGCGGAAGACGTTGAGCTCCTGGCGGCGCATGTCCTCGGTGCCCATGTAAACCACGCACTCGAAACCGAGCAGCGCGCAGACAGTGGCCGTCGCGACGCCGTGCTGACCGGCGCCGGTTTCCGCGATCACGCGGTGCTTGCCCATACGTTCGACGAGCAAGGCCTGGCCGAGGCAGTTATTGATCTTGTGCGCGCCGGTGTGGAGGAGGTCCTCGCGCTTGAGATAAATTTTCGCGCCGCCAAGTTTTGCGGTCAGACGGCGGGCGAAGAATAGCGGCGTCGGGCGTCCGGCGTATGTCTTCAGCAGCAGATCGAGGCGTTGCTGAAATTTGCGATCGCGCTTTGCTTTTTCGTATTCGCGCTCCAGTTCATCAAGCGCGGCCATCAGAGTTTCCGGAACGTAGCACCCACCGTAAACGCCGAAACGTCCGGCGGTGGCGGCCTTTGGCGGACTTTTGCCGGCTGTTTGGTTACGGGCCTTTTTGGTTACAGTCGCGATCGCCATCGCTAACTTGCCTCTTCCATGGCCCGCACCGCTTGGACAAAGGCGCGGACTTTTCGGGGATCTTTTTTGCCGGGTTCGCGTTCGACGCCGGAGGAAACGTCCACGCCCCAGGGATGAAGAATGTGGATCGCCTCCTGCACATTGCCGGGACGCAATCCGCCGGCCACGATCAATTTACTGATGCTGTTGATGATTCCGGCCCAGGGTTGGACGCGTTCCCAGTCGAACTTTTGTCCGGTGCCGCCGCGTTTTTCCGCAGTCGTGGAATCGAGCAGGACGCCCGAGATCACGCCGGGGCGGAAGCCGTGGGTTTCGAGGAAGAGGTCTCCATTTTTGGCGACATGAATTTTGTGCACGCGTTTCCCCTTGTAGGCCTCGTCCGGTTCTACCAGGCCGGCCGCCACCGGATCCCATCCGACAGTTTGTTCAGCCGGCGCGTCGAAAATCTTTGCCGGATAGCACCGGAAAATCGCCGGGCGGCGGGACTTATTGCCGAGTTCCCGGAATAGCGACCGGCTGAATTCTGGGCTCTCGTCGCCGCTCAATTGCACCGCCGTCAGTCCCGCGTGTTTGGCGATGTCGCGTACGTGGTCCACGGTTTCATTGACGAAAACGCCGACCTTTTCCATTTGCCGCGGTACCTTGGCGACGATCGAGCACACAGTTTCTAAAGTGACGTGGCGCCGGCTCTTCGGATAAAAGACGAAGCCCAACGCGTTCGCTCCGGCATCGGTGGCGGCGAGCGCGTCGTCGAGGTTCGTGATTCCGCAGATCTTGATCCAAGTCATAAGAACAGCTGTCAGCTCTCAGTTGTCAGTTATCAGTAAAATCAACTAGCCACTGACCACTACTTTTGCTTCTTCTATCAACTTTGCCAGCGCTTCGCCGGGGCGCTCCTCCTTCATCAACGATTCGCCGATCAGGAACGCTTCGTAGCCGGCGGATCGCAGACGAGCCAAGTCAGCGCCGGATTGGATGCCGCTTTCGGCTACGCGGACGCACGTCGCTGGCATCTTTTCCACGAGCCGGAATGCGGTTTCGAGATTCACTTCGAAGGTCCGCAGATTGCGGCGGTTGATACCGATCAGGTCACAGCCGGCATCGAGGGCGCGTTGCAGTTCCTGTTCGTCATGAGCTTCGCACAAAACGTCGAGGCTGTGAGATCGCGCGATTCCAGCCAGCGATACCAGTTCTTTCTGATCGAGCGCGGCCACAATCAGCAGGATTGCGTCGGCTTGGTTTGCCTTGGCTTCCACGATCTGGAATTCATCGACGATGAAATCTTTGCGCAGGCAGGGAAGAGAACTGCTGGACGAGGCTTGGCGCAGATAGTCCAGCGAGCCTTGAAAAAATTGTTCGTCGGTCAACACCGACAGGGCAGCGGCGCCTGATCGCTCGAGATCCCGCGCGAGTTCTGATGGTCTGAAATCTGCGCGGATCAAGCCTTTTGACGGTGAGGCTTTTTTCAGTTCGGCGATTATCGCGATTCCGTCTTGGGCGACTCGCCGCAGCTGATTCCGGAATCCTCGTGGAGTGTGCGCGGCGGCCGCGCGTTCCAGCGCCTGCCGGTCTGAGTTTCGCCGGCTACTGGACACCTGCGCGGATGCGCGCTGGGATAGGCGCTGACGCGTGGCGGCGACGATGGAGTCAAGAGAAGCGCACATGACAGATTGTTAATTATACGGAAGCAGCCCGATTCACGTGACCTGCGGCACGGGTGATGCGCCGTCATTTTGATACCGTCATTGACCCGACTTCCGGCAAGATGCTATAAACGAGTGCTTTGTGCAGAGGTGTGTAGTCCGATCAAAGGACAATATGCCGACGCGCAAGTTTTCCGACGCGGCCAAATCGGCACTCCTCTTTATTTTGATATGCCTTGCGGTGGAAGCGTGTTCGGAGCGTGTTCGGAACTCCGGTGGCGGCCCTATTCGCGGCGAATGGAATCCTCCAGCGAGCGGTTAACGTGCCGGAACAAAATCACACGTCGTGACCCCTGAATACTTAGGAGGATTTTGATGCGCACCTGGAACGCCAATCTTGCGTCCGTGGGACGTTGCTTTGTGAAAAGACGCTTTGCGAAGACTTCGGTAGCGCTCGCAACTCTGCTCCTTCTGACCGGCGGCTGCGCGCTGGCACAACCGGCCGAACAAACGACGGAAGCGGGCGGCGAGGCGGCCTTAAAACTGCCTGACCTATCTTCGGTTTCGTTCCTCGGCATGGACGGCCATCGTCTCCTGATGATCGGGTTGCTGTTCTGCGTTTTCGGTCTCGGCTTCGGCATGGTCATCTTCATGCGGCTGAAAAACCTGCCCGTGCATCGTTCCATGCGCGAAATCTCCGAACTGATTTACGAAACCTGCAAGACCTATCTGATCACGCAGGGCAAGTTCCTGATGCTGTTGTGGGCCTTCATTGCCGCCATTATCGTGCTCTACTTCGGCGTCCTGCGGCATTTCGAAGTTCCCCGCGTTGTGATCATCCTGGTGTTCAGCCTGGTCGGAATCGCGGGCAGCTATGGAGTGGCGTGGTTTGGCATTCGCGTCAACACCTTCGCGAATTCGCGGACGGCTTTCGCTTCTCTACCCGGCAAACCTTACCCCGTTTATCAGATCCCGCTGGAGGCCGGAATGTCGATCGGGATGATGCTCATCTCGGTCGAACTACTGATCATGCTCTTCATCCTGCTGTTCATACCAGGCGACTATGCCGGCCCGTGCTTCATCGGATTCGCAATCGGCGAGTCGCTGGGCGCGGCGGCGCTGCGCATTGCAGGCGGCATCTTCACCAAGATTGCAGATATCGGCGCCGATTTGATGAAGATCGTCTTCAAGATTAAGGAAGACGACGCCCGCAACCCCGGCGTGATTGCCGATTGTACCGGCGACAATGCCGGCGACTCGGTGGGACCGTCGGCCGATGGCTTCGAAACCTATGGCGTGACCGGCGTCGCGCTGATTACGTTCATCCTCCTAGGTGTGAAAGATCCGGCGATTCAGGTGCAGTTATTGGTGTGGATTTTCGTGATGCGCATCATGATGCTCGTAGCCAGCGCGCTGGCATATTTCATCAATAGCGCGATTGCGAAAGCCCGATTCGGCAACGCGGACCAAATGAATTTTGAAACGCCTCTGACTTGGCTGGTCTGGCTCACCTCGATTGTTTCAATCATCGCCACCTACGTTGTTTCGTCTCTCATTATCCCCAATTTGGGTGGCGACACGACGCAATGGTGGAAGCTGGCTTCGATCATCTCCTGCGGAACGCTGGCGGGAGCGGTGATTCCCGAGTTCGTCAAGGTCTTCACCTCAGTGGATTCGCGCCACGTGAACGAAGTGGTGACCTCGGCAAAAGAAGGCGGCGCATCGCTCGGGATCCTCTCGGGTTTTGTCGCCGGAAACTTTTCCGCGTATTGGCTGGGGCTTACGATGGTTGGCTTGATGTCGGTTGCCTACTTGTTCAGTCTCCAAGGTTTGGGCGCGGCAGCCACTATGATCGCCGCGCCGGTGTTTGCTTTCGGCCTGGTTGCCTTCGGCTTCCTCGGGATGGGCCCGGTGACGATCGCCGTCGATTCGTACGGCCCGGTCACCGACAACGCGCAGTCCGTCTATGAACTTTCGCTGATCGAGCAGGTGCCCAACGTCAAGGCGGAGATCAAGAAGGACTTCCACATGGACGTGAATTTTGAGCGCGCCAAGGATTTGCTGGAAGAAAACGACGGCGCGGGCAACACCTTCAAGGCGACCGCCAAACCGGTGCTGATCGGAACCGCCGTGGTGGGAGCAACGACGATGATCTTCTCCATCATCATGGCGCTGACCAATGGGCTGACCACAAATGTGGATAAGCTTTCGCTGTTGCACGCTCCGTTCTTTCTGGGACTGATTACCGGCGGCGCGATGATCTATTGGTTCACGGGCGCATCCACGCAGGCCGTCACTACCGGCGCTTATCGCGCGGTGGAGTTCATCAAGGCCAACATCAAACTCGATAGCGCAGAGAAAGCTTCGGTTGCCGACAGCAAGAAGGTGGTTGAGATCTGCACCAAGTACGCGCAGAAGGGAATGTTCAACATCTTTCTCGCGGTCTTCTTCGGGACCCTGACCTTCGCCTTCGTGGAACCGTTCTTCTTTATCGGATACCTGATCTCGATTGCGATCTTCGGTCTCTACCAGGCAATCTTCATGGCCAACGCCGGCGCCGCGTGGGATAACGCCAAGAAGATCGTCGAAGTAAAACTGAAACAGAAAGGCACGCCGCTGCACGACGCCACGGTTATCGGCGATACCGTTGGCGATCCTTTCAAGGACACGTCATCGGTGGCCATGAACCCGGTCATCAAGTTCACGACGCTCTTCGGGCTCCTGGCGGTTGAATTGGCCGTCTCACTGACCCGCGACCAGGGCACCGGGCTGACGCACATCCTGGCGCTCGCCTTCTTCGCGGTCTCGGTCTTCTTCGTGTACCGGTCGTTCTACGGGATGCGAATCGGATCGGAGTAAACGAGCGTGCGCGCGGTTGTAGAGACGCGGCTTGCCGCGTCTCAGGCGGCGAAGCCGCGGCAAAGGGCCGCAAGCGACGGCGTCCTTCTCAGTAAGCGTTGCGCATCTTGTCTTGAACGCTCTTGGCCAGCTTTTGGATTTCCTGTGCCTTCTTGATCACATCCATGGAAAGGATATTGGCGCCGGGCTTATCCACGTGCTGCTTGAGTTCGGCGGTGAGAGCCACCAGTTTCTCGGTGTCAAGCCGCAGCTGGGATTGCCGGTCTCGGACGGCGCGCGCGATCAGTTCCTGTTGGAGTAGTTGGTGCGGATCGCTGAACAAGGCGTTATTCGTCGCCTCGCGATCGGCGGCATTTTTTTGAATTTGCGCTACGTTCGCCGGAACTGCTCTCAACTGCGAGTTTGCGGGTATGGCGAACTGGGTTAGCGACAAGATCAGGACTACAACATACTTCAACATGGACCGTGCTCCTGCATTGACCATCGGCAAATTGCCGAGGCTAAGCACTGTTTAGCACGGTTCACACGGACCGCAGACGGGCAAATGGGCGTATTTTAAGACGAAAGTAACGAGGCTGGTTCGCGAGTAATGCTCGCACCCGGACGTAATTGGCGACACTAAATTGCGACACACACGAAAAAACCAGGGCGAGGACCGTAGTCCTCGCCACAGGTGTGCCTGAAAAGGCAATGCTGAAAAGCTCGTGCTTCGTATCAAGGTATCGCTTTCGCGATACCGAAATCTCGAAAATCGGACGCCCCTTTAGGGGCTGGACGGGCGAGGGCGCCCGTCTCTCTCCACAACCTACAACTGGCTCATCTTGGCCAGAAATTCGCTGTTCGACCCCGCCTTAGCCAGCCGCTCGATCAGAAGCTCCATCGCCTCGACCGGCGACAGCGGATTCAGCACCTTGCGCAGCACCCAGATGCGCTGCAAATCCTCTTTCGGAATCAGCAGCTCTTCCTTGCGCGTGCCCGAGCGCTGAATATCAATTGCCGGGAAGGTCCGCTTATCCACCAGCTTGCGATCCAGGATGATTTCCGAGTTGCCCGTGCCTTTGAATTCTTCAAAGATCACGTCGTCCATGCGCGAACCGGTGTCGATCAGAGCGGTGGCGATGATGGTGAGCGAGCCGCCCTCTTCGATGTTGCGTGCTGATCCAAAGAAACGCTTCGGACGCTGCAAAGCATTCGAATCGACGCCGCCCGAGAGTACCTTGCCCGAGGGCGGAACGATGGTGTTGTAAGCGCGCGCCAGGCGCGTGATGGAATCGAGCAGGATGACGACATCGCGTTTGTGCTCGACCAACCTCTTAGCCTTTTCGATCACCATTTCCGCGACCTGCACGTGGCGGGCGGCGGGCTCATCAAACGTCGAGGAGATGACCTCGCCCTTAACCGAGCGCTGCATGTCAGTGACTTCTTCCGGGCGCTCGTCGATCAGCAGCACCATCAGCACGACTTCTGGGTGATTCGTAGTGATCGAATTCGCCACGTTTTGCAGCAGCATGGTTTTGCCGGCGCGTGGCGGCGAGACAATGAGGCCGCGCTGTCCCTTGCCGAGCGGGGTGAGCAGGTCCATTACGCGTGCGCTGATATTCTCGCGCGTGGTTTCGAGCTTCAGGCGCTCCTGCGGATACAGCGGCGTCAAGTTGTCGAACAGAATCTTGTTGCGGGCCTCGTCGGGCGACTCGAAATTGACCGCCTCGATCTTGACCAGCGCAAAATATTTCTCGCCTTCATGGGGCGGGCGCACCTGGCCGCTGATGGTGTCGCCGGTTTTCAAGTCGAACTTGCGGATTTGCGATGGCGACACGTAAATGTCGTCCGGCCCGGGCAGGTAGTTGTAGTCGGGCGAGCGCAGGAATCCGTAACCGTCAGGGAGGATCTCCAGCACACCCTCGGCGAAGATGTGTCCTTCTTTTTCACTTTGTGCCTGCAGGATCTTGAAGATGAGATCCTGTTTGCGGAGTCCGCTGGCGCCGGGCAGCTCCAAGGATCGGGCGATCTTGGTCAGCTCGGTAATGTTTTTTTCTTTGAGTTCTGCAATGGTCATATTTACCTACGTGGATTTTCTTTTTCGGGAGGGATTGTCTTTTTCTCTCGCGGGGGATGGATTGCTTTGCCGCCGTGCGGGCACACGGCGGAGCCGCTTAAGCAGCTCGCCGTTGTGCTTCGGCAAAGTTTTCGGGTTCGCTTAGGATGTCATGACGTTCCGCATCGGCGATCTTGTCAAATACATCGTTCATGGTTTCCTGAATGCGGGTGTTCGGCTTATGAAACTTGCGCGTTGCCTTGGAGGCCAGTTGGCAAAGCATATACCGGTTCCGCAATGTATGTAGAGCGTCAAATACACGATCAGAGCGCATTTTCGTTCCTTCTCCTTCAACTAGGGATAATCTGGACCACGATGCCATCGTCCACTGAGTGATGGTCGACTACGAGCTAGCCAAGTTTTAATTCGGGCCAGGTGCAAAGGGATTTGCCAGAATTACCCAAGATAGATGCCCCGCCCTACCCGAAAGTTGCTCAATTTCTCTAAGGAGATGCCACAACGCGGGCGGAGGTTCACCAAGACCGGCAGAAACTGCTTTAATGTCTTGAGAACTGGCTAAGTATAACAAACCGCTGGGGGAGGTCAAGAAGAATCTGCAATAGAATTTGCGGGCGACGGTTTACCTTCCCGGCACCTGCTTGAGAGCCTATTTGAGAGCGGCCAGCCGCTTCGACAGGCGGGACTTGTAGCGTGAGGCGGTGTTTTCGTGCAGAACGCCCTTCTGGATTGCCTTGTCGAGCGCCGACACGGTCTCCCGGTAGGTCTGACCGGCGGCGGTTTTGTCGCCCTTTTCCAGGCTCTCGCGCAGGCTCCGCAGAGCGGTCCGCAGCTGCGAAGAATTGGCCCGGTTGCGAGCGGTTCGTTTCGTTGTCTGACGGGCGCGTTTCAGCGCCGAAAAATGATTTGCCATGGGGCTTGATTACCTTTGTTGTCCTAGATTGCGCTAGGAGGATATTCCGGTGGGAACCGAAGCTGTATTCTACGGGAGCTGGTCAGGCCGGGTCAAATCAATATGAACTCGCTCGCAAGTCCGCTCGATCGCCTAAAGGTTCTGATCAACTCCTCGACTCCGATCGTCGTGATGGAGACGGTCGAGGAAGTGTGCGCGATGTTGCTGGTGCGTACCGCCTGCTCGCAGCTCAGCTTACCGGTGTTTGAATGGACCATCGCCGACGGACTCGTCCGATGCGGCACTGATGTCGCTGGTCAGGCGCTGTCAGCAACTGGTTCCGGTGCCGGCGTGGCCCCGAAGACGGCGGTGTACAACACGACCGATCCCGTACAGGCGCTGGCGAACCTCGAGACCATGACCATCGAGGCTGTGTTCGTGCTGAAGGATTTCCATCGCCACATGGATAACCCGGTCGTGGTGCGCCGCCTGCGCGACGTGGGACAGAAATTCTCCGCGAACCGAAGGACTCTGGTGCTCACCGCCCCCGCGATTGAGATGCCACCCGAACTAGTCAGTCTGGTGGAATTTCTCGATCTGCCCCTTCCTGATCGCGGCCGGCTGCGCGAGATTATCCGTGAAACCTATACACGAATGGCCAGTACCCACGCCCTGAAACTGCAGCTCGATTCGAACGGCGTGGACGCCATGGCCGCGAATCTGCGCGGGTTGACGGAAGAAGCCGCCGAACGCGCCATCTCGCAGACCGTGGTTGGCCGGCTTGCGCTTTCGCCGGAGTGCATCACCGATGTGCTCGACGCCAAGAAAGCGTTGCTGAAGCGCTCGGAAATGTTGGAGTTCGTGGACTCAACCGACACCATGTCCAGCGTTGGCGGCCTCGACAATCTGAAGCGCTGGCTGGAGCAGCGCCGCGGCGCGTGGGACGACGGCGCCCTCAAGTTCGGCCTCGAACCGCCGAAGGGTGTCATCATTCTCGGCGTGCAAGGCTGCGGCAAGAGTCTTTGCGCCCGCGCCGTAGCCGGAGAATGGAAATTGCCGCTGGTGAAGTTCGATACCGCTGCCGTGTACGACAAATTCATAGGCGAGACGGAAAAGCGGATTCAGAAAGTATTCAAAGTTGCCGAGGGCCTCGCCCCTTGCGTGCTGTGGATCGATGAGTTGGAAAAAGTCTTCGCCGGAAGCGGCCCCGATTCCGCATCGGCAGACGCGGGTGTCTCGTCGCGACTGCTGGCGTCGTTTCTTTCGTGGATGCAGGACCGCAAACCTGCTGTCTTCGTAGCCGCCACCTGCAACAACGTAACCGTGCTGCCGCCGGAGTTGATTCGCAAGGGCCGCTTCGATGAGCTCTTCTTCGTAGACCTCCCCAGTGTGGACGAGCGGAAACAGGTATTTTCCATCCAGCTGACTAAGCGCAAACGCAATCCGGCCGACTACGATTTGGACCGAGTCGCAGAAGCTGCCAAAGGTTTTTCCGGAGCGGAAATCGAATCGGCCGTGCAAACCGGCCTCTACGCCGCCTTTGCTCGCAAACTGGAACTGAGCACTGAAGACCTGCTCACCGCGCTTTCGTCCACTGTGCCGCTCTCAGTCACTCGCGCGGAGGAGATTGCAACCCTGCGCGCATGGGCCAAACACAGGGCGGTGTGGGCCAGCGCACCGGAAACCAAGCGCGAAAAAGCGGGAGCGCAGGCCTCCGCGTGATCCGAAGAACGCGGTCTACCTGTGCCCAGGCGTGAGCGCAAACGTCGTGGCAAATATCGTCATAGCCCTCACAATCCCAAATGCTGGCCTGTGACTTGCCCGCCAGCCACTCCCAAAGCTCCGACTTCACTCCGCAATCCCTGCCACCCGCCGTGCCTCGTCCCACTCCTTTTTGAGATCTAACTCGGGGATCCACTTTCCAAAGAAGAGTGGTCGAATAAGTCCCATTGCACTCGTAAGATTGCCGCCGCATCCTCAATCTGGCGCCGCGACTGAGCGAGTTTCGAGATGAGTACGTCCTCGGCGCTCGCGACAAACAGAGGGACGTCATGCAGGCTCACCCGTTGGCGACGCCTGAATTCCTCCTGGCTGAAGGCGCGCGACTTGCGGATGATCAAATCAATCTTCCAGCCCGTTGCCAGGTCGATCACATTAAGGATGGACTGCCGCTATGATTCTTCGGAATACATCCGGAACGCTCACCGCAGTCCGGCCGGCAACGGTGCTGGGAGAAAAGCCAGCCTTAACAGTTCCCGCGCGAACAAACTCATTTCGAAGGCCAGGAAGATACGCTGTTCTCCCGACATTGCGCGCTGAATCTGCGTCGCAGGAGCTGTATCGCCAGTGGCCACGGGCAGATGTTACCACGCTTGTGTAGGACGGGGGCAGTGCTCCCTCAGCAAATCAAATTCATGTCCGCGCGAACATTTCGAGCAGAGTAGCAGAGACGTCCTGCGCAGTTTTTGCCGACACCGCTCCGAGCATCCGTACCAATCGCTGCCGGTCTACGGCACGGAGTTGGTCCAGCGCCACCTGCCCTCGTTTACCCTGAAATCGCACCGCTACCCGCGTGGGGTAAGGGCGCGTGACTGTAGTCATGGGAGCAATGATGACGGTCCGCAGATGCTGGTTCATTTCATCGGGGGAGATGACGAGACAAGGACGAGTCTTCTGAATCTCAGCCCCTGGTGTGGGATCGAGGACTACCAGCCAGACTTCATCCCGTTGCGGCCCACCTACCACCGCCATTCCCTATGGTCGAACTCGTTGGGTTCCGTGGTCTCCAGCATGAGTTCGTCTTGCTCGGTATCGCTTGCGGCGCGGAACGCATCGTCCCAACCCTGGCGCGGCTGGCGCCCGGGAGAGATGATCAGACAATCGTTTGCAACCCTCAACTCGACTGTCTCGCCAAAACCACATTGCTCGATGAAGGGCTTGGGAATGCGGACGCCGCGAGAGTTGCCGATCCGAACCAGCTCGGTCTTCATGCCGGAAATACCTCAGTAATTACATTGTAATCACTTTAGATCGCCGCTGCTAGAGCCTCCCAGAGCCCCCAAAGAGCACTTTTTCGACCGTCAATGCTAACTCCCTGGCGTTCCGGCGCCAATGGTGAAGAGCAAGTGGCGTCACCGGCATACGGACGCCATACGGACGCCATTGACTCCCGCCCCCGCCCGCGCTACGCTGAGTCAAATGGTTGGTACCCGCCCCGTCGTCGGGGTGCGCAATCCGGTTAGTTCTACTTCCATACCCAGCTATTTGCGTGTAAAAAACGCCGGCACGGGTTCGCCTGAATCCGGCGGTAAACCACATCCCCGTACCCCACATCTCATCCCTACGATGACGAATAAGACGACGAGTGAGCCCGGTCCCAAGCTGCTGGAGGCGGCAACACATCCCCAAAACCAAACAGCATGAAAAAAAATATTGAACTCACACGTGACATCGAGACCCTGTTCGGCACGCGCGATGAAAATCTCCACGTGCTCGAAGACGGCTTGAACATCAACATCGATCTCCGCTCAGACCGCATTGAACTGGAAGGCGCACCCCGCGACGTAGCCCGCGCTGAACAGTTGTTCGCCGACTATGAGCATCTGCGGAAGACCGGCCACCAGTTCGTGAACGGCGACCTGAGCAGCATGTTGCGCGTGGTCGTTGGCGATCCGAATGCGACTCTCCGCGGGCTGGCCGAGGCCGGACGCCAGCGTTCGTTTGGACGCCGCACCGTCCAGCCGAAAAGCCCCAATCAACGCCGCTACCTCGAAGCCATCGAGAAGCATGACATGGTGTTTGGCGTCGGTCCCGCCGGCACCGGCAAGACCTACCTAGCCGTGGCCATGGCGATCTCGGCGCTGCTGAACAAGCAGGTAAACCGCATCATTCTGGCGCGGCCCGCGGTCGAGGCCGGCGAGCGTCTCGGCTTTCTGCCCGGCACGTTGCAGGAAAAAATCGATCCTTATCTGCGGCCCTTGTACGACGCGCTCTTTGACATGCTGGAGCCCGAGCGCGTCGAGCGCTATCTCGAAAAAAATGTCATTGAGATAGCGCCCATCGCTTTCATGCGCGGGCGCACGCTGAACGATTCGTTCGTCATCCTGGACGAGGCGCAGAACACCACCTCAGAGCAGATGAAGATGTTCGTTACCCGCTTGGGATTTAATTCCAAGGCGGTAATCACCGGCGACGTGACGCAAATCGATTTGCCCACCGCGCGCCGCAGCGGCTTGATCGAAGCGGTCGATATTCTGCAAGGCGTAAACGGACTGGCGTTCGTGCACTTCGACGAAAGCGACGTGGTGCGTCATCATCTCGTACAGAGGATCATCCGCGCTTACGACGAGCACAAAACGCGCCTGGCGGAGCAGCAGTTGTCGCTGCTGGAACCGAAGTCCAGCGCGCCGCCGGCTTTGCCGGTGCCGCCCGAAGAGCCGCACGTGCGCAATTAAAAGACTCGTGTGGCGCGGGCGCCCTCGTCCGCGAAAAGTTAGGGCAAATTCAAAGGCCGCGGACGAGAGCGTCCGCGCCACACGGGAGGGAGCGTCGCCGCTACCCTCCTTTTCGCTTTGGATGCCCAGATTCGTCTCAGGGGGCTGTCCCGATTCGTATCAGGGCATCGCTTTAGCGATGCCGCAAGCGGATCAATCAGAAGCCCCCTTGGGGGTTGGGTCCGTGGAGCCAAACTTGGTCATCTTTCAAAAGCGCGTCGCGGATCTGACCAGCCTGGCGCTCGACCGCTTCCTGGCACGCGCCCGCCGCGCCGCGGGATTGAAGGGGATGGTCAATGTCCTGCTCACCTCGAGCGCCGGGATGAAGTCCCTGAACCGCCGTTTCCGCGGGAAAGACAAGCCAACCGACGTGCTTTCGTTTCCCGCCGAAGCCAACGTCCAAAAACGGTTAGCCGGCGAAATCGCCATTTCGGCGGAGATCGCAACAAGAAATGCGCGGGAACTCGGACACTCTCCGGCTGAAGAAGTTAAGATTCTCGTGTTGCACGGCGTCCTACATCTGCGCGGCTACGATCATGAGTGCGACAATGAACAGATGGCTCGCCGCGAAAAACAGTTGCGCGCGAAACTCCACCTGCCGTTGGGACTGATCGAGCGAGCGATGATCGCGAGAACAACGATCAAAAGAGCAACGACTTCGCGCCCCAGGAGGAATCAACCGCAATGATCGGCGCCAGCATTGCTCTCGCGTTCCTGCTCGGCGTGCTGACGCTGGTCTCCTACCTTGACCGTCTTTACCAGGAAATTGGCAAATTCCTCTCGCGCGATTTTCAGGACAACATCGACGCCTTCGAGCAGATCGTCGAGCCGCGGCTCGGAGTAGCGCGCTCTCGCGCTTCGCTCTCCATGGCGATTCTGACGCAACTGGTCACCGCTGCCATCGCCATGATCATCGGCTTCACCGTGTTTCGCGACCGCGCCTGGAGCGTCTACGAAGTTCTCGAAGCCACGCTCAGCCTGGTGCTGATTATCATCATTTTCAACCGCCTGCTGCCGTTCGTCTTTTTTTCGCGAACCCGGGGCCGCTGGCTGGCGAACTGGGCGCTGCCCTTACGCATTCTGATCTACCTGGTTTTGCCAGTCACGCTGGTCCTCGGCTTCTGCCAGTCCGTTGCCGCGCTCACCCGCGAGCACGCGGACGCGCAGCCGGAGACTTCCACCGAAGCCGTCGATGCGCTGATTGAAGCGGGACAGGAAGAAGGCATCATCCAGGAAGGCGATCGCGACCTGATCCAGTCGGTGGTCGAGTTCAGCGGCAAGACGGTTCGCGAGGCGATGAAGCCGCGGCCGGACATCGTGGCCGTCCCGTCCGACTACACCGTCGAGCAGATAGTCGAGTTGCTAAGAGTCAAGCCGTTCTCGCGCATCCCCGTGTACGAAGGCTCGATCCACAATATAAAAGGTATTCTCCATACCCAGGACGTCCTGCAAGTCCCTGACTCCGAGGCGCACACACGGACCGTGGCAAGCCTCATGCGAAAGGATGTTTACTTTGTCCCGGAGAGCAAGTTAGTAAGTGATCTGCTGCGAGAAATGCAGCGCAGTAACATCCGCATGGCGATAGTAGTAGATGAATACGGCGGCGTCGCCGGCCTCGTGACCATCGAAGACCTGGTAGAAGAGATTGTCGGCGAAATCGGCGATGAGCATGAGAAAGCGCAGGTCGTGCAGGAAAACGAGCACTCCTACATCGTTCCCGGCAACATGGATGTCGACCGCCTCGATGAACTCTTTGGCCTGCGCCCGGAAGGCCACGAGTCGTCCACTATCGCCGGCCTGGTCAGCGAACTCGCGGGAAGAATCCCAAAGAAGGGCGAAGTCATCGAAGACGAAGGCCTGAAGTTCGAAGTCCTGGACTCAACCGATCGCCGGGTAGAGCGTGTGCGCATCACGACGGCCGAGCCCAAGCAGATGAAGTTGATATAGAAGAAGCAGCTGACCGTTTGGAGCATCTGGGTGGCCCGCGGGATTTTGGGTGGCGCAGCGGTTTGCCGCTGCGATGCAGCGATGAAGTTGGTAGACATCTCCTCGGCACCGGCCTGGCGGGGTGTGGGACGGTAAGTTTTGCGCATGAGAAACGGAAAGCGAATTCGACTAACCGACCGGCAGTTCGCCCTGATTTCGCGTGCCCTCGCCGACCCGCGCCGCTACAAGATATTCAAGCAGATCGCCGCTCGCAACTGTATAGCCTGCGCCGACGTCTGCGCGAGACAACCCATCAGCGCCGCCACAATCTCGCATCATGTGAAAGAACTGGAGACGGCAGGCCTCATCGAGATCGCCCGCCAGGGCAAGTTCGCCAACCTCACATTGCAGCGCGATGTCTTGCAGGCTTACCTCGACCACCTCGCCAAAATTTAAGTTCCCGATTTGAATCGTCCCCGTGACCTCAGTCATCAATTAGATAGTTATCGAAATGTAGAAGCGACAGCAAATCGAACGGAGGAAGTTCATGGGGAAGCTGAGCAATAAAGTAGCGGTGGTGACCGGTTCATCGAAGGGTATTGGTGCAGGTATCGCGAAGGGATTGGCGGCAGAAGGTGCGGCCGTCGTCGTCAACTACGCATCCAGCAAGGAAGGTGCTGAGCGCGTGGTCTCGGAGATCAAGGCCAAGGGCGGAAAGGCTGTCGCAATCCACGGAGATGTCTCGAAAGCGAAGGATGTGCAGCGTCTTTTCGCGCACACTAAGAAAGCGTTTGGACGTCTGGATGTGCTGGTGAACAATGCTGGCGTCTACGAGTTTTCTCCCCTCGAGCAAGTTACCGAGGAACAGTTTCACCGCATGTTCGACACGAATGTTTTGGGGCTCATTCTGGCCACCCAGGAAGCAGTCAGGAATTTCGGTGCTGACGGCGGCAGTGTGATCAACATCGGTTCGGTCGCGAGCTCGCTGACGGCGCCAACTACGTCCGTCTATACGGCCACGAAGGGCGCGGTGGATGCCGTCACGCGGACACTGGCGAAGGAACTAGGGCCGAGGAAAATCCGGGTGAATTCCATCAATCCTGGAGTTGTAGAAACGGAGGGTGCCCACACGGCGGGCGTCATCGGAAGCGACTTCCAGAAAGGCTTTGAGGCGCAGACTCCGCTGGGCCGCATCGCGCAGCCGTCCGATATCGCACCGGTCGCAGTTTTTCTCGCATCAGAGGATTCTGCCTGGGTAACGGGCGAGACGCTCCTGGCATCCGGTGGCCTACGGTAAAGCTCCGCCATTCTGTTAATTAAGAAGATGGGCGTCAAAAGCGCCTCTTCTCTGACGAAGGATAGCTACCAAGAGTTGTCATCCGGAGCGGAGTCGAAGGAACCCCTCCCGGCACTGGCAGCGACCTGCTTAGCGGGGCGTTCTCTCGATGCCGCGTCAGAGTAGCGGAAAAAGCGCGTCCGGCCGTCTTGAGCTTTTGGGTGGCGCAGCGGTTTACCGCTGCGATTCAGGCCCACTCATGACGGCTTTAGCCGCTGCGGGACTGCATCGGATCACAACGGCCGCACAACCGATGAAGTTGATTCTAGAGAACGAGCTACCGGCTACTGGATTTTACTGCTCATTGCATCATTCAGTTTTAGAGAAAGATTGTCTGAATTCCTTAGTTGCTCTAGGGTAGTGGGCTCGAAGAGAACAAACTGCCTTTTCGTAAGTAGGGCAGCCTCCGGTCGTCTCCCAGTTGCTTGCCCATCCCATCAGAGCTCTGCGACCTTCCTCAAAGTCCTTGTTGTTGAGTCGGCACGTGGCGTCAACCTTGCCTTCTGTGTAGTATCTTGCCGCAAAGGTCTCGATCCACATCAGACTACGATGAGAAGCGTGTGGATGTAACACGTGGAAGACCGGGATGTAGACCGCTGATTGAGATAGGTCTCCGAGAGGTGAGTCAGCGCAGCCCGACCCTCCAAAGGCACGACCGATTACTGGCCCTAGATGGGCGGTCCAGCCGTAGCGCTCCTGTGAGTCTTCGACTCCTACGATCATTGGCAACTTCTCCACTTCGCACCCGTGAGAACGAAGAATGTAGCTCACGATCACGGGAAGCACGCCCATCGCCCATTGAGACGCCGCATCGGCTGCTGCAGATTCGTCGCTGTCCCCCGTGCCTACAGATGTTATGCGGATCCCGCCCTTCAAAGAGTTCCTCGCCCGCGCGTCGAAAACTACCGACAGCCCACCTTGTAATACATGTCCCTCAGAGGCGACGAAATCCATCGCGAGGCCAGGAACTGAGAGGCATGATGTCGTGAACTCTCGAACAGTCGGGTGTGCCTTCGTTCTAACAACGTGAGACACTTGTTTGCGAGAATTACTGACCCGACAGTCGGCGGCAAATATGGAGGCCTCAAATTCGCCACTGCGACGAAACATCTTTGGCAGGGTTCCGATCATTGCCGGAAATGCCATTCAGATTGCCGGAGTCGTGGCTGCTTGTGCCGCCCTCGCCTTAGCGCGATCCCCCAACTCGAAACCCGCCGCCATCGTAGCCATGATCGCAGCCTGGATTCTCCTCTACTTCTTCTGCCACGGAATCGCGCACTGGGCGGTCGGAAGACTTCTCGGCATTCGCTTCGCCTTCTACACCGTCGGGGGAACTGGCAATCCTGAAGGCTATCCCGCCGGCATGCGATGGGTGTTCGAGCATCTCCCCTTCTTTGGAGTGCAGACGGAGAAGGCCTCGATGCAGCAGGCCAGCCCGATGGCCAAGGCAATCATGTGGTCGGCGGGAGTGACGTCTTCCGCCGTTGTTCCGACGCTGGGCGCGCTCTGCGCATGGAAATCGGGCGTTCCCGGCAGCAAGCTGTTTCTGATCTTTGCGGTGTTCTGGGCAATCGGAACGTTGGCCAGCAACTGGAGGAGCCGCACCGGCGACTATTCGAAGGCGCGCCGCGCCCTCGACCATTTATGACGGCGTTTGTCAGTATGTATCGTTTATGGCATTGTGATACAATAGTGTCATATCATTGGGAGTGTGACAATGGAGGTTGAAACCCGCACGCGCGTCAACGAGAACGGACGCGTCGTCATTCCCGCTTCGTATCGGAAAGCGCTTGGGATCAAGGCCGGAGACGAAGTGATTTTGCGCATGGAAGACGACGAACTGCGGATTACGACCATGAAACGCAGAATTGAGCGCGCCCAGCGACTGGTCCGGAAATATGTCAAGCCCGGTATCTCCTTGGTGGATGAACTGATTGCGGAACGGCGCGAGGCCGCCAAACGTGAGTAGGGTTGTGCTGGATGCGTCGGCACTGATGGCCGTGCTCAACAGCGAGCCTGGTGCGGAGATGTTGACGCCTCAGATCATGAGCATGGCTGCGACCAGTACGGTCAATCTTGCCGAAGTGCACGGGAAACTCGTTCACCGGGGCTTTAGCCCAGACGACGCTTGGGCCGCCGCCAATGCAGCCATCCACGAGGCGGTCGCCTTCACCGCTGAGCAGGCCAGGACCGCCGGAGACCTCGTCATCCAGGCCCGTGCGCTCGGCTTGTCGCTCGGAGACCGAGCATGCCTGGCTCTCGGAATTGCCCTGAGTGCACCCGTTTACACGGCGGACCGGTCGTGGAAGAACCTCAGGCTCGGCGTTCGCATCCATGTCATTCGATGATGTAGCTAAGATGTTTGCTGGCAGCCGGTAGCCCGAAGCTAGTAGCCTAGTCCCATGTCCTTCCACTCCGGCTTCGTTTGTATTCTCGGCCGCCCCAATGCGGGCAAGAGCACGCTGCTGAATGCGGTGGTCGGCGAGAAGCTGGCGATTATTTCGCCGAAGCCGCAGACCACGCGCAACCGTATCCTCGGAATCATCAACGTCCCCAAGCAGAAGGGACGCGAGGCCGGGCAAATCGTGTTGATTGACACTCCCGGAGTTCATCAGTCCGGCTCCTCGCTCGGCCGCAAGATGATGTCTGAGGTGCGCGAGGCGTTAGAAGGTTGCGAACTGATTCTGATGATTGTCGATGCCAAGAAAAAGTGGGACCGTGAAGACGCCTTCGTCCTCGATCTCGCGAAAAAGGCCGGCACTCCGGTCTTTCTGCTGCTCAACAAAATTGATCTGCTTGCGGATAAAAGTAAACTGCTGCCGCTGATCGCCCAGTTTCAAACCCTGCACGATTTCAAGGAGATCGTCCCCATCTCCGCCCTCAAGAAAAAGGGCCTCGACGAGTTGCTGTCCTGCGTCCTGAAGGCCCTGCCCAATGGCCCACGCTATTTTCCGGAAGATCAGATTACCGATCAGCCGGTGCGATTCATGGCGGCGGAGTTGATCCGAGAGCATGTTCTTATGCAAACGCACGAAGAAGTGCCGCACGCGGTCTCGGTCCTGATCGAGCAGTTTGAAGAGAGTCCCAGGCTGACACGAATTGCGGCGGCGATTTTTTGCGAGCGCGACGGACAAAAGGCCATCCTGCTCGGCAAAGGCGGACAGATGCTCAAAAAGATTGGAACCGACGCCCGCCTCGATATCGAGAAGATGGTAGGGACCAAAGTTTTTCTCGAGCTCTTCGTCAAGGTCAAGGCGGGATGGCGCGATTCGCGAAACTTTGTGGAAGAACTGGATTGGCGCCGACAATTACAGCAGATCGGAGGGATGCCAGATCCGGAGTCGTAGAGTTCGTGTAGAGACGCGGCTTGCCGCGTCTTGCGCCGCCGAGCGAGACGGGGCGAGCCCCGTCCCTACTGGCGTTTCGGGTCGCTAGGCGACTGCCGACCTTTGGTAATCCGCCGACGTAACAAGCTAGCGGTTGCCCGCGATCCAAATACAGTTTGCATCTCAGGCCCTAAATCCCTAGAATCTGTCAGCGCCTCCGTGCATCTTAGTTAGTAGGAAGTTAATAGAAAGGCCGGGACTAAAGCCCCGCAACCGCTTATGGAAGACTCTTCCTCAACCTCAGGGCCGCCGCCGCAATCGTGTAACTTCGACGCGGATAAGCTCGACCTCAAGCTCAGCGTGACGCTTTCCGCCGATCGCGATGCGGTGGACCCGGTCGTCCGCAGTGTGATGGATGCGGTGCGGGAAATGAAATGCGCTCCCGGACACGAAGACGACATCGAACTCGCATTGACCGAAGCCCTGGCCAATGCGGTCGTGCACGGAGCGAAAAACGATCCATCCAAAATTATCGAATGCGATGTGGCCTGCGACGAGAACCGGGGCATTCTGATTGTAGTGCGCGATCCCGGCACCGGTTTTGATCCCACCAAGATTGCCAATCCCTGCCACGGCGAAAACATCTATGCGAGTCATGGACGCGGCATTTACCTGATCAACCAGTTGATGGATGAAGTCCAGTTTCACAAGAACGGGACAGAGATTCACATGCTGAAGAGATAGGTCTCAGGAAAACCGAGCGACGGATCAAAGGCCAAGCGTTTCCTGCCACCTGCTCTACTCTTTTGCCGCAATTCCCAGACTCTTCATCTTGCGGTACAGGTGGCTGCGCTCGAGGCCGAGCACTTCCGCGGTGCGGCTGACGTTGCCGTGATTCTCGTCCAGCTTTTTTAGAATGTAGTCGCGCTCATATGCCGCGCGCGCCTGGTGCAGCGTGGAACCCTCACTGCCCGCCATCCGGCGGCTGCCGTCGCGGTGCACCAGAGGCGGAAGATGCTTGCGCTCGAATCGCGAGGTGGTGGGATTCATGATCACGATGCGCTCGATCACATTGCGCAACTCGCGGACATTTCCCGGCCAGGCGTAGCGCATCAGGGCGTCGATGGCGTCGTCGGTGATCTCTCGTGGACGCCGGCCGTAGGCCGAGGCAAATTCCTTCAGGAAGTGTCGCGCAAACAACGGGATGTCTTCTTTGCGTTCGCGCAGCGGCGGCACCACAAATGGAATCACGTTCAGACGATAAAAAAGATCCTCGCGGAAGTTCCCCTTGGCGATTTCTTCCTCCAGGTCTTTGTTGGTGGAAGCGATCACGCGCACGTCCACAGTGACGGGGTTGTCGCTTCCCACCGGAATGAATCGCTGTTGTTCCAGGGTGCGCAAGACCTTGGACTGCGTCTTCAGACTCATGTCGCCGACTTCATCCAGAAACAAGGTTCCGCGATCGGCCTTCTGGAACTTGCCTTCCTTGTCCGCCGTCGCTCCAGGAAACGACGATTTGCGATGCCCGAACAGCTCGCTGTCGATCAGGTCTTCAGGAATCGCGGCGCAGTTCATCTCGACAAACATTTCATCTTTGCGCGGGCTCTGCATGTGGATGGCATTCGCGACCAGCTCTTTGCCGGTGCCCGATTCGCCGTAGATCAGCACGCGCCCGTTGGTGGGCGCCATCAGCGCGATCTGCTGGCGCAGCGCCTTCATGGGAATGCTGTCGCCCACGATCACGCTCGTCGACCGCAGTTGCTTCCGCAAGTCGCGATTCTCATGGCGCAAGCGCCGTGTTTCGATCGCGTTTTTTACCAGGATGAGCGTCTTTTCAAGCGAGAGCGGCTTTTCCGCAAAATCGTAGGCGCCCAGCTTGGTGGCGCGCACCGCGGTTTCGATGGTTCCATGGCCCGAGATCATGATGACCTCCGGTGGATCCTGAAGCTCGCGGATCCTCTCCAGCACTTCGAGCCCGTCGATCCCAGTCAGCCAGACATCGAGCAGGATCAGGTCGAAGCTGTTCTTGCGCAGCAACTCCAGACAATCTTCGCCGCTCGGGCTGACGCTGGTTTTGTATCCCTCGTCCTCGAGAACGCCGCGCAAGGATTCGCGTATACCGGATTCGTCATCGACGATCAGGATGTGTGCCATGATTTAGCTTAACCACGGTTGCCAGTGGAGAGCCGGGCGTCCTCGCCCCGCCACCACACTGCTGACGGGCGAGACGCCCGTCGCTCCACCGTATAACTTGTCCCGCAGCCGCAGCACTAGCTTGCCGCCGGAGCACTGATAGTTTCAACCGCTACGGGCAGCTCGACAACGAAGCGGCTGCCGACCGGCTTGTTTTCCTCGACGCGGATCGAACCATGGTGGTCTTCCACAATTCTGCTCACAATGGCCAGGCCCAGCCCCGTGCCGCGTTGCTTGGTGGAAAAGTAAGGCAGGAACAGTCGTTCCTTAACGTCGCGCGAGACTCCCTGCCCGGTGTCGGAGACAATCAGTTCGACGGCATCGCGGCTGGCCACCAGCGAGGTTGAAATCGTGATCTCTTTCAGGATCGCATCCTGCATCGCCTCCGCGGCGTTATCCACCAGGTTCGCGACCGCGCGCTTGATCGCTTCCGGGTCGGCCATCACCGCCGGGAGATCGTGCGCCAGTTCCGTGCGCAAGCGAATGCCCTCCAGTCGCCCATTGAACAGGATGAGCGCACCTTCCACCAGATTATTTAAGCTGGCGGGTTGTGGGCGGGATGCCGGAAAACGCGCCAGCACCGAAAACTCGTCCACCAGCGCGCGCACGGTCTCGACGGCATTCCGGATGGTTTCCGCGCAAGTGCGGATCACCTCAAGTGAGGCCGCATCGGGCGCCGTGCCGCGTTTCAAATGGCGATGAATGCGCTCGGCGGAAAGCGCGATCGGGGTCAACGGGTTCTTGATCTCGTGCGCCACGCGCCGCGCTACTTCGCGCCAGGCTGCCTGTTTCTGCGCTCGCAGCAGGTCCGACAGGTCTTCGAACACCAGCACGTATCCCAGTCCTTCGGCGGCGTGACTCAGCGCCGACACGGTTACGGCGACATTCAACTGAGCTCGGGGCAGCGCGAGTTCCATGTTGGCTGCCGTGATGCCCATACGATCGGCGCGGCGGAGCAAAGGTTCCAGGTCCGCGAGCACGTCGGCGGGGATCACGTCTCGCAGGGGGAGGTTCACAAGCGTCGCCGGACTGATGTACTCGCTCCGCTCCAGATAAAACATCCGGGAGAAAGCGGCGTTCGCAAGCGTCACATGACGCGTCGCGTCAATCGAAATCACGCCCGTTGGAATACTTTCCAGGACCGTTTCGATGTACCGGCGTCTGCTTTCGAGCGCCGCGTTCGCATTGCCCACATCGCGGCTGGAGGCTTCAATCTGGTGCCGGCTGGATTCGAGCTGTTCCGCCATGCTGTTGAAAGACTGCACCAGTTCGGCCAGTTCGTCAGTGGCGCGGATATCGACGCGATAGTCCAATTGCCCTTTGGAGATGGCTTCGGTACCCGCCGCCAGCGCCGCCACCGGACGATTGACCAACTTCGAAAGCAGGAGCGCGAGCCAGGTCGAAGCGAACAGCACCACCACGGTCAGCAGGAGCAGGAATCCGATGTAGGTCCGCCGAAACAGCTTTCTTTTCGCGGCCAGTTCGATGTAGCGCTTCTGGCTTTCCTGAATCTGCCTGGCCGTTTGGGCGAATTTTGGCGGGAGAGGCATGGCGACCAGCACGGCGCCGTGTGGCAGTGGGGCGGCCGCGACAACGTAGTCCGTCTCGCCCCACTGGAAATGGGGGTGCTCTCCGCGCAAGGCCGGCTGCACCGGGAAGACCGCCTTCATGGCGGTCCAGCGCGCCGGAGCGTTCAGACTGGCTGTCACGTGGCCGCTTGCCATGGCCAGAACGAATCCGCCCTGCAGCGTCGGCCTGTGCTCCCGAAGTTCCGCGCTGGCGATGGAGAAATCTTCGCTGGCAAAGGCTCTTTGAAATTCGTCCGACTGTGCGATGGATTGCGCTTCCGAGGCTGCGTTCTGGCCCGCGTAATCATAGAGCAGAGCCGACATGGCCTCGGTATCCGCGCGCACTTCTTCGACCGGCTGCGAGAACCACTTGTCGATGGAGCGGTTCATCAGCCCATACGAGAACCAGAACATCGCAATCACGGGCAGAAACGACAGCAGCAGGCTGACCACCACCAGGCGCGTGCGGAACTTTGAACCGGCCACGCCTTGCCGCCGCTCGGCATAGAGTTTCAGCAGGTTGCGTCCGAGAACGACGGTCAACGCCACGAAGGCAAAGAAAATCAGTCCGCTTAGCCCGGCAAAAAATAAAAGTTCCTGATTGCTGTCGGGGCTGATGAACTTCAGATTGAACGAGGCCTGTAGCACGAGGACCGCGAGCAGCAGAAAAGCGCCGATCGCCAGCGTGATCACGGCTTTCTTGCGGCCGGAGGTTTTGGTTTCGTCGCGAATTGGATTCGGTGGGTCCAAGGATGAATGACATTATAGGGCGTCGTTGGTCGTTAGTCGTTGGTCGTTCGCGGTTCGTTGTAAGTGGAGAGCCGGGCGTCCCGCCCGGCCACCACACTGCGGGACAGGCGAGGCGCCCGTCTCTCCACCAACAACGAACGATCATCGACTAACGACGCCCTGCCGCCAGCGCATTCCGCAGCGCCTCGTAGGCAGGCTTTGTCCCATAGTTCCGATCAAACGGCAACGCCCCGCCTTGCGCATGCTTCGAGTGCGATCCGATCCAGGAATACTTGTCCGTGAAGCCCCATGTCTGGATCGCCGTGCATCCGGGATGAGACAGACAGGCGGTGGCAACCTCGCGATAGATGGCCGCCTGCAGTTGCAGATCCTCGAAGCGAGGATTGCCGTTCGGATCAACTGGCAGGGCGACGTCCATCTCGGTGATATGGACCTCCACGCCCAGAGCCGTGAAGCGCTTGATATTGGCAGAAATGGATGCGACATCGGCGCGCAACTTCTCGATGTGCATCTGAAACCCCACGCCGTCGATGGGGACACCGCGCTGGCGGAAATCGCGAACCATGGCGTAGATCGCGTCCGACTTGGGGTTCACGACTTCCGCCCCGGCCTCGTTGTAAAACAGCAAAGCCTGCGGATCGGCTTCATGCGCCCAGTCGAAACAGCGCTCAATATAGGAGCTGCCGTTTCCCGCCAGGCCGATTCCGGGCTGGTCTCGCCAGATCGTGCTCCTTAATTTTCCCGGCTGCAACTCGTCGAAGGCCTCATTGACCACATCCCATGCGAATATCTTGCCCCGATAATGCCCGACCACGGTCTTGATGTGCTTCTCGAGAATTTGCGCAAGCTCGCCAGAAGTGTATTTTCCTTCCGTCAGCCATTGTGGATTCTGATGATGCCAGACCAGCGTGTGACCACGAACCTTCATGCCGTGCCGGATTGCGAAATCCACAATCTGGTCCGCGTGAGAGAAATCGAAAGACTGCGGCTCCGGATGCACCTCCTCCCACTTCAGGACATCTTCCGGCTCCAGCATGTTAAATTCGCGTGCGAGCGTGGACGCGTATGCCGCCTCGGAAAGTTGAGCGGGCCTCACCGCGGTGCCGATGAGCACTCCAGAACTCTGTGCGGCCTCACGCAAGGACTGGTCTCGGAGGCCGGCGCTAAATCCCAGGCGAAGGGCTGCCGCCGCCAAAACAAGAACAAGCACTCGCCATTTCATGTTGTCACTCCCTGCGAACTGCCGCCGATTCACTTTGCCTCAGGAAGGAATTCTTGCAAAGGACATTGCTCACACTGCGGTTGTGACTTTAGGCAATAAGTTTTGCCGACTCCGACGATCAGCCCGTGCATTTCATTGAACACCTGGACCAGCGCGGTGCGGTCGGCTGCGCTCACGCGCGAACGACGATGAGACGAACCGCGCGGCCCCATCGCGGTCTCGGCTGCGCCAGTTTGAATTCCCACCGCAGCGGGTGCCCCGTCCAAGCTCTGCTTGGGCGGGGGGCTTTCGCCCAGTGCCTGCTCGAATAGTTGTCGAATCTCGTCATAGCTGCTAGTGCTGGAAACCATGCAATGACGTTCCAGAATGCGCCTGGTGTAAGCGTCCACAACGAAGACCGGGTGATTGCCGGCATACAACAGAATCGAGTCCGCAGTCTCCGGCCCTACGCCATTGAGCGCGAGCAGTTCGTCGCGGAGTTTGGCGGTTGGCTGCGCGAACATCCGCTTGAACGATCCGCCGTAACGCTCATCGAGAAAGCTCACAAACGTTTTCAGCCGCTGCGCTTTCTGCCGGAAGTAACCTGCCGGGCGGATCAATTGCTCAAGCTTAGGCTGAGGCGTGCGCCGGATTCCGCTGGTGGTCAGAAGGTGCGCTTTCCGAAGGTTGCCGAGGGCTTTCTCAACGTTCGTCCAGGAAGTGTTCTGCGTTAAATATGCTCCAACAATCACCTCAAAGCGCGATTGCGCCGGCCACCAGTGCTGGCGTCCCCAGGCGGAAAACAACGTGTGATAGTAGGCGCGGATCGCCTCGTGTTTGGTTTCGCTCATGGCACGTGCGAGGTTGGAGTACCCGGAGTCATCATTTTAGCTGCGACGGGGAATAGTTCTTTTGAGGATCGATGGCGGGCAGGCGCTCAGCCTTAGCGCGTAATTCCTGCAACTCATGGAAGATGGCTGCGGCACGCTGTCCTGCGGGGATGGTGAACATTTAGGATGCCACCGCCGTGCTCCTAGAGATGATGAAAACATCAGCGGTGAGTTTGAAGCGGGCGCTGAGTTTCTGTATTTGTTCAACGGTAAGGTTCCGCTGTCCGGACAGAAACATGCTGACCGCAGACTCCGTACCGAACTCCGGAATCAAATCCCGTTGCTTGAGGTTCCCCTTTTCGATCAAATAACGCACCAAGGAAATTGGGTCAACCTCGGTGATGGGCCAACGTTCGTCCTCATACCGTTCCACAAGCAGCGAAAGAAGTTCGATGGCATCCATTTCGGAAGGAGAAGGATTCTCCAAAGCTGTGAGCTTAAAAAGGGCATCAGTGTAGGCCTCCAGTTCCTTGTCATTATGGATGACGCGGGGAGCCCCTTTTGCGATCATTTTAGCCGGGTTTGCAAGAACGGTTGCTGTGCTCATTGTTTCTTTTTCCCATACTTTCTATCCCAGTTGTCGGGATTGTCGTATTCCTTGTGCGTCAAAAACGACCGAATGTAAACATGCCCCTTGGTCTGCTTTCCCCCAACCACTTTTACATAGTGGATGACAGTAACGAGCCTGTACCGATGACCCCGGATGTTGAAGCTCACATAATCATTCACATCGTCGGCATCCGTGAAAATGCTCCGCACTTCCTCAAATCTGCGCCAGCGGGCAGCTTTCACGGTTCGTCGCCATTTCTTGAGTTCATTCGCCGCATCTTTGTGAGCCTCCATTGCCTCTTCCAGAAGCTTTCTGGTCCCAATCTGCACTCACTAATAATACTTCACGTATTGTGAATTGTCAAGGCTCTTACCCTGCAAGTTTTTCTATAACCTTATAAGGGTTTCGTTATCGTTTTTGGGTACAAGAACTGTCATTTGGGGCAAATAGGGCACTTGGGGCAAACCGAAGTAATGCTGAAAATGGGCAAATTCTTTGGTTTCAACATATCTGGTTACCGGGTCATCGTACCTAAGTCACTTTTCCGGAATACTCATTGGGTTGACAATTTGTGTCAGTGCGAAAGCTTCCTCGCTGATCTCCCTGAAATCAGCGGTTTCGCATTGACTCCGGACTTCGCGGAAATACAGGAGAGATATGTCTCAGCGGCTGGGTGACCTGCTCGTCAAAGAAAAGGTCATCACCCCAGAGCAGTTGGAACAGGCGACCAAGCTCCAGAAGGATTCTCACTCCCGGCTCGCCTCCGCGCTGGTGAAGTTGGGTTTCCTTTCGGATGAGGACGTCACCAACTTTCTCTCGCGCCAGTACGGCGTGCCCGCCATCAATCTTTCTTATTTTGAAATCGACCCCGCCGTCGTCAAGCTGATTCCTTACGAAACCGCAAAACGCTATCAGATTTTACCGCTCAGCCGCGTCGGCGCTTCGCTCACCATCGCCATGGTGGATCCCACCAACGTCTTTGCGATGGACGATATCAAGTTCATGACCGGCTTCAACATCGAACCGGTCGTTGCTTCTGAAAGTTCCATCATCGAGGGGATCGATAAGGCGTACGGCACTTCCAAAGAGGAAGAGCTCGAGCAGGTCATGCAGTCCATGAACGACATGGGCGACGCTGCCGATGTCGAGGTTCAGGGCGAAGAGCAGGAACTCGAACTCAAGGAACTGGAGAAAGCGGCCGACGAAGCTCCCATCGTCAAGCTCGTGAACCTGGTGCTCACCGATGCCGTGAAGCGCGGAGCCAGCGACATTCACATGGAGCCCTACGAAAAAGAATTCCGGGTCCGCTTCCGCATTGACGGCATTCTTCAACTGATTATGAATCCGCCACTGAAACTGAAGGACGCCATCACTTCGCGCCTCAAGATCATGGCCAAGCTCGACATCAGCGAAAAGCGGCTGCCACAGGACGGCCGCATCATGCTGAAGATGCAGATCGGCGGCAAGAAAAAGCAGCTCGATTTCCGCGTCTCCACTCTGCCCACGCTCTGGGGCGAGAAGATTGTGCTCCGGCTGCTGGACAAGGAAAATCTGCGCCTCGATATGACTAAGCTCGGCTTCGAGGCGGAGTCCCTGGTCAAATTCGAGAAGGCCATTCTGAAGCCTTACGGCATGGTGCTGGTCACGGGGCCGACCGGATCCGGCAAGACCAACACGCTCTACTCTTCCATCTCGCGACTGAACCAGCCCGATACCAACATCATGACCGCCGAGGACCCGGTTGAGTTCCAACTGGGCGGCGTGAACCAGGTGCAGATGAAGGAGCAGATCGGCCTGAATTTTGCGGCCGCGCTGCGCGCCTTCCTGCGGCAGGACCCGAATATCATTCTGGTCGGCGAAATCCGCGACTTTGAAACCGCGGAAATCGCGATCAAGGCCGCACTCACCGGCCACCTCGTTTTATCCACGCTGCACACGAATGGCGCCCCAGAAACGATCACGCGCCTCATGAACATGGGCATCGAGCCTTTCCTGGTGGCGACTTCGGTTCATCTGATCTGTGCCCAGCGCCTGATCCGGCGGATCTGCAAGGACTGTGCCGAGCCGGTCGATGTGCCTCCGCAGGCCCTGATCGACGAAGGCTTCACGCCCGAGGAGGCCAAGACGGTGCAGATCATGAAGGGCAAGGGCTGCGCCACCTGCAACAAGACCGGCTACAAGGGGCGCACCGGATTGTACGAAGTGATGGAAGTGGATGACGAGATCCGGGAACTGGTTCTGGTCGGCGCCTCGGCGCTCGAACTCAAGAAGAAAGCGATTGAACGCGGCATGATCACCCTGCGACGCAGCGGACTCATTAAGGTCGCGCAGGGCTGGACCACGCTCGAAGAAGTGGCTCGCGAAACGATCCACTAGAACGGAAGAAGGAAAGAAAGAAAACTATGGCTCTCTCATTAAGCGATCTGCTCCGCCGCATGCTGGAGATGAATGGAAGCGACCTCCACATCACCACCAACTCGCCGCCACAAATCCGCGTGCACGGACATCTGGTGCCGCTCGACCTGCCCCAGTTGACGCCGGCCGAGACCAAGCAACTGGCCTACAGCGTGATGACCGATTCACAGAAGCACCGTTTCGAAGAAACCCTCGAACTCGATTTCTCTTTCGGTTTAAAAGGATTGGCTCGCTTCCGCGCCAACGTTTTCAACCAGCGCGGCGCTTCGGCTTGCGTGTTCCGTCTGATTCCGTTTGAGATCAAATCGTTCCACCAGTTGGGCCTGCCTCCGGTCGTCAGCAAGATGTGCGACAAACCGCGCGGGCTGGTGCTGGTGACGGGGCCGACCGGTTCGGGCAAATCCACCACGCTGGCGGCCATGATCGACAAGATCAACACCGAGCGCCACGAACACATCCTCACCATCGAAGACCCGATCGAGTTCGTGCACATGAACAAGAACTGCGTGGTCAACCAGCGCGAAGTGCACTCCGACACAAAAAGCTTTACCGACGCCCTGCGCGCCGCCCTTCGTGAAGACCCGGATGTGGTGCTGATCGGCGAAATGCGCGACCTCGAAACCATCGAGTCCGCGCTGCGTATCGCGGAAACCGGCCACCTCACCTTTGGTACCTTGCACACGAACTCGGCGTCCTCCACCATCAACCGCGTGATCGACGTATTTCCGGCGCACCAGCAGTCACAGATCCGCGCCCAGCTTTCGCTGGTGCTCGAGGGCATTATGTGTCAAAGCCTGTTGCCAAAAATCGACGGCAAGGGACGCGCTATGTGCATGGAAATCCTGGTGCCCAATGCGGCGGTACGCAACCTGATCCGCGAAGACAAGATTCACCAGATCTACTCCTCTATGCAGTCCGGCCAGGAAAAGTACGGCATGCAGACGTTCAACCAGGCACTTGCCAGCGCGTATTTCCAGAAGCAAATCACACTGGAAATGGCTATGACGCGCTCCAGCAATCAGGACGAACTGCAAGAAATGATTTCGCGCGGCGCCACTTTTGTTAACCGTGGAGGTGTGACGACTCCGCTGGCCAAAGGCGCTGTGCCGGCAAAGCGATGAGATCAGGTGTCAGGTCTCAGGTTTTAGGTCTTAGTTTCAGATGTCAGGTGCTTGGGCGCTCGATCTTGTGGTCCTTAAGGTGTCAGGTTTTCCTGAGACCTAAGACCTGAGACCCGACGCCTAGTTCATTAAGGAGAGAACAATCATGCCGGTTTTTACGTTTTCGGGAAAGACCGCTTCGGGCGAGAAAGTTCAGGGAGAGCGCGTAGCCTCCACCAAGGACGGTCTGGCCTCGCAGCTCCGTAAGGAGCGGATCACGCCGGGCTCCATCCGGGAGAAGGGCAAGGAATTCTCCCTGCCCACGTTTGGCAGCGGCAAGGTCAAGGTCAAGGAAGTTGCGGTGTTCTTCCGCCAGTTCTCGGTCATGATCGATGCCGGCCTGCCGCTGGTGCAGTGCCTGGAGATTCTCGGCGCCAACCAGGAGAATCCCGCCTTTCAAAAAACGCTGCTCGGTGTCCGGACCACCGTCGAAAGTGGCTCCACGCTGGCCAACGCCATGCGCGGGTTTCCGGTCATCTTTGACGACCTGACTACCAACATGATCGAGGCGGGCGAGACCGGCGGTATTCTCGACATCATCCTGCAGCGCCTCGCGATCTACGTGGAAAAGGCGGTCAAGCTGCGCGCGGCCGTCAAGTCGGCGCTGATCTACCCGGTCGCCGTCGTTTCCCTCGCCATGGTGATCGTGGCTGCGCTGCTCAAGTGGGTGGTGCCGATCTTCGCGAACCTCTTTGTCGGATTGGGAGTTGCGCTTCCGCTGCCGACCCGCATCGTCATCGGCCTCAGTGCCTTCGTGGGCCATTTCTGGTGGTTCTTTATCGTGGGTGGCGTCGGCCTGTTCTTCGGCGTCAAGCAGATTCGCAAGCATCCGCGTGGCCGCTATTACTTCGACGCCATGCTGCTCAAGCTGCCCATCATCGGCATGCTGCTGCGCAAGATCGCGGTCGCGCGTTTCACCCGAACCCTGGGCACGCTCATTACCTCTGGCGTTCCCATTCTCGAAGGCTTGGCCATCACTGCCCGCACCTCGGGCAATGCCGTGCTTGAAGAAGCGCTGATGAAGGTGCGCAAGGCGATCGAAGAAGGCCGCACCATTGTCGACCCGCTGCGCGAATGCGGCGTCTTCCCCAACATGGTGACCCAGATGATCGGCGTTGGCGAAGCCACCGGCGCCATGGACTCCATGCTGCAGAAGATCGCGGACTTCTATGAAGATGAAGTCGATTCGGCCACCAAAGACATGCTGGCCATGCTGGAGCCGGTCATTATCGGTCTCCTCGGCGTCAGCATCGGAGGCATCGTTATTTCTCTGTACATGCCGTTGTTCACGATGATCGGAAAACTGGCGGGATAGAAGAACGGTCGTCGGTCGTTAGTCGCTGGTCGTTGGGCGCAACATCCCCATCGCCAGCGGCTATCGGGCACCAGCGAGGAACCGCGAACGACCATCGACCAACGACCATCGACCGAATCTATGCACTCCATCTCCAACGAGCGAAATTGGCTGACCTGGCTGGTGAAGGTTCGCATCCTGATCCTGATGGTCCTGCTCGCCATCGAACTCGCCGTCATCCGCCTCACTCCCAGCCCGCTGCCCATCATGCCCTTTCTTACCGGGATGGTGCTGTGGTTCGTGCTCTCGCTGTTTTTCCTTTTTCTGGTTTCGGTCTGGAGCGAGCACCGCCTGCAGGCCATCCTCCAGGTGCTCTCCGATCTGGCCATGGTCACGCTGGTCGTCCATCTAACCGGCGGCATCGATAGCTCGCTGAATTTCCTCTATCCCCTGGTCATCGTTGTCGCTTGCATGCTGTTGCCGCGGGGCTGGGGATATCTCAGCGCGGCTCTCGCTTTCATCCTGTTCGGAACCATCCTCGAACTCGATTACTACCTGATCATTCCTTCATATTCGAACTCGCATCCCAAGCTGAAGGCGCTGCAGGTGGTGATTTTCGTCAACCTGTTTGCCTATTTCGCTATCGCCTACCTGGCTGGCTTGCTGATGAGCAAGCTGCGCCAGGTGGATGTGCAACTGAAGGATGCCAGCGGCGCGCTCGAAAATCTGCAGGCGCTCCACGCAAATATCGTGCAGTCCATGAGCGGCGGCGTCATCACGACGGGGCTCGACGGTCGCATCACGCTGGTCAATCGAGCGGCCCAGCACCTGCTCGAGATCTCCGAAACCGAATTGCGCGGACGCTCCGTAGGCGATCTGTTTCAGGATCCCTTGCCTCACTTTGGCGTGGCCCGCGCCGATGCCGAAGTCCGCTACCAGGCCGTCAACGGCTTCCGCAAGACTTTTCGTGTAATGGTCTCCGCGCTCAACGTGAGTGCGAGTAGTGACCTCGGCTTTGTCTATTCATTCGACGACCTCACCGAGATCCGCCGCCTGGAACGCGAGGTGCGCATGCAGGATCGCCTCGCTGCCGTTGGCCGCCTGGCCGCTGCCATCGCTCACGAAATCCGAAATCCCCTTACCTCCATTGCGGGGTCGGTCAGCATGTTGTCGGATGCGCCCGCCTTGAATCCCGAAGAGCGGGCGCTTCTGCAGATTGTGATCCGCGAATCCGATCGCCTCAACAACATCATTACCGACTTTCTGGCCTACTCCCGGGGCAAGCAATATTGTTTCGAGCGCGTCAATCTGATTCCGTTGCTCGAGGACACTCTCACCTTGCTTGAACACCGCCTCACCGCCGAGAACACGGGCATCAAGCTTGAGCGCAGCTTCCCGAAGTCCGAAGCCTGGGTGCTGGCCGATGGCGACAAGCTCAAACAGGTGTTCTGGAACTTCTGCGAAAACGCTGTGCGCGCAATAAAGACAAAGACGACGACCAAAGGCGGAACGCTGACCGTGGCCCTGGCCGAGCGCGGCCTGGACTGGGAGATGAGCTTCGCCGACACCGGTCCTGGCATAAACCCGCAGCAGACGGAAAAAATCTTCGAACCCTTCCAGTCGAACTTTGAGGGTGGAACCGGGCTTGGCCTGGCCATCGTGTACCAGATCGTCCAGGCGCATGAGGGCAAGGTGTGGGCGCGTTCGGCAGTCGGCAAGGGCACGAGTTTTGTAGTGCGGTTGCGGCGCATGGAGCAGGGCGCCGCTGCTGGAACCTCCTCCTCCTCCGCATCGGCATCCGCCGGAACTGCGCTGGCAGCCGCAGGAGGAACGCGTGGGTAACATTCTCGTCTGTGACGACGAGCGCTCGATCTGCGAACTGCTCGATATTGCCCTGCGCCGCGATGGCCACAAGGTGGAAACCGTCACCGGTGGCGAATTGGCCAAGCGCAAAATCGACAGCGCGCTGTTCGACGTGATTGTTACCGACATCAAGATGCCGGGCGTGGATGGAGTCGAAGTTCTTCGGCACGCGCATCAGATCTCTCCGGAATCCGCGGTCATTTTGATGACTGCGGTCGATGACTACGAAGCTGCCGTGCAGGCGGTCAAGGCGGGTGGCGCGACCGATTACATCCGCAAGAGTCCGGGACTGGTGGACGAGGTCAAACTCGCCATTGCCCGCTCGCTCACGAAAGTATCGCTCAGCCGCCAGAACTTTGCCCTCCGGCGCGACGCGGCCACGCGCAACTCGCTTGACAACATCATCGGTGCAAGTCCGGCGCTCGAAAAACTGAAGCAGACCATCCGCACCGTCGCCACCACCAGCAGCACGATTCTGATCTACGGCGAAAGTGGAACCGGTAAAGAACTGGTTGCACGGGCCATCCATACCTGTTCACCGCGAGTCGGCGAGGCGTTTGTCTCGGTCAACTGCGGCGCGTTTCCGGAGACGCTGCTCGAAAGCGAACTCTTCGGTTACGTCAAAGGCGCCTTCACGGGAGCGAACCAGAACCGGCGCGGACTGTTCGAAGTCGCCGACCAAGGCACCATTTTTCTCGATGAAATCAGCGAGATGACCATGCCCATGCAGGTCAAACTGCTGCGCGTGCTCCAGGAACGCACCGTCCGTCCGGTGGGCGGCACCAGCGAAATTCCGGTGGACGTGCGCGTCATCGCCGCCACCAACCGCGATCTCGACCGGCAGGTCACCGAGGGCACGTTTCGCGAGGATCTCTACTATCGCCTGAACGTCATTCCCATTCGCGTGCCGGGCTTGCGCGAGCGCCGGGAGGATGTTCCGCTGCTCGCGAATCACTTTCTGAAGAAATATGCGCCCGGGGCAGGGAAGAGCATTCACGGCGTCGAAGCGGCGTCGCTCGAAACTCTTACCGGTTACGACTGGCCGGGCAACGTCCGGCAACTGGAGAACACGATCGAACGGGCGGTGGCGCTGGAAACGACCAGCGAACTGCGCGTCGAATTGCCCGCTGAGCGTCCCAAGGCTCGCGCCGTCGCTGCCGGCGCGGAGACCGCTATTAGCACGACTATTGCCGCGGGCTCGGTTCTGCCCGAGGGCGTGAACATGGAAAACTATGTCGCGCAGATCGAGCGCTCGCTCCTGCAGTCCGCGCTTGGACAAACCCACGGTGTGCAGGTCAGGGCCGCCGACGTGCTCGGCATTTCCTACCGGTCGTTTCGTCACTTGATGAAGAAGTACGAACTGTAGGAAGCAGCCGTCAGTTCTCAGTTCTCAGTTCTCAAACACCTCCTCAAGGTGTTGTCTAGAGCGGAGCGGGGACTTCACGAAATGAAGCCCCTGCGGAGTCGCAAGACCCCTGCACCTTTTTACTTCTGATTAGGAGAGGGTCGAGGTGCGTCCTTCTCACAAGCCGGCCATCGACGCCGCCCCAACCCATTTTGGGACGCTCTTCGCTTCGAAAATACCTCTTAGGAGGGCCCGCTTAGGCGGAGACGATCTTTGAGAACGATAGGACAGAGTGCTCCGATCTGAACCGGCCATTTTCATGGCCTAAGGTGTTCAATAGGATGTGCGGGTTTGACAACCAAATACAGCGAAATCGAAGCTAAGTCATTTGTTATCAAAGACCTTACCCTTAAGTCCTTTAGATTCAAAGACCGGTCCGGATATCTCCTTCTTCTAACTTCTAACCCCATGATTCCAGGAGACAGGGGGTTTACCCTACCTCAGCGGTTACTACCTTTTCAGTAAATCGGTCGAGAGACGGGCCGCACAGGGAAATTCCCTGATGCGTCCTTGCCGCCGGAAAGGGTGTAGGGGTCCCTTCGGCTTCGCTCAGGGCAGGCTTTTCGACCCCGCAGGGACTTCACTTCGTGAAGTCCCTTGCTCCGCTCAAGATGACACGCTTGGATAGGGTGGATGCGGCAATTTCTTCGCTTGACGGATGGGCGCTTCGGGCTATACTCAGGCGTTTACTGTAGGTCCGGATTCTGGCTCGAGGGGGCCCGGAATTCGGAGGAGGCGGAATTGCTATCGCCGCGGAAATCGCTCCTTCTCCCCCTGGAGTTCGTGGTTCCCGCCTTTGCAATCGTTCTCGGCACCTCGGTTGAAGCGTGTATTTACCTCGGGAGAGATGGCCATGTTCCGTTTAAGCAAGTTGGTGGTGTTAGGGCTTGCGATGTGGATGTTGGCGGCGCCGGAGGCGAAGGCGGGCACGGGGTTCCAGCCGATTTCGCCAGATGAGCTTAAGCTGACCAGCGAACCCTTGGCACCGGGAGCGCCCGCGATCATTCTCTATCGGCAGGTGGACCGGGATGACAATGGCCACACTTCCCATGAAGACAATTACGTTCGAATCAAGGTTCTGACCGAAGAGGGGCGGAAGCATGCCGATGTGGAGATTCCGTTCTTCAAGGGCACCCAGGAGGTGGTGCGCGTGAGAGCTCGGACCATCAGGCCGGACGGCTCGACCGCAGACTTCGGCGGTCACGTCTTCGAAAAGAACCTGGTCAAGGGCAGGGGAGTGAAATATCTGGCGAAGACTTTTACTCTGCCGGACGTGCAAGTTGGAGGCATCATCGAGTATTCCTACACGGTGGATTTGAGCGAGAAATACATTTTCGATTCCCACTGGGTTCTGAGCGATGACCTGTTCACCAAGAAAGCGGAATTTTCGCTGAAGCCCTACGTGGGCTGGTACCAGCCGTTTTACCTGCGCTGGAGCTGGAACACTCTGCCCGCGGGCGCGGTTCCGCCGAAAGAGGGGCCCGACCGCATCGTCCGTATGGAGGCGAGCAATATCCCTGCGTTTCAGACCGAAGACTACATGCCGCCTCCGAACGAATTGCGGTCGCGGGTGGATTTTATCTATGAGGACAGCCTTCCCGAGAAGGACCAGCAGGGTTACTGGAAACAAGTCGGAAAAAAACGGAACGCGGCATTGGAAAACTTCATCGGCAAGCGCAACGCGATGGAGCAGGCGGTGGCGCAGATTGTGTCGCCGAGCGACTCGCAAGATGTGAAACTGCGAAAGATTTATGACCGGGTGCAGCGGATCCGGAACACCACCTACGAAGTGCGGAAGACCGAGCAGGAAGAAAAGCGCGCTAAAGAAAAACCTCCGGAAAACGTGGAGGAAGTCTGGAAGCGAGGCTACGCCGACGGCATGCAGCTGACCTGGTTGTTCCTGGGATTGGCGCGGGCCGCTGGTTTTGAGGCTTACGGATGCTGGGTTTCCGGCCGCCGGGAATACTTTTTCAGTCCGGTTACGATGCAAAGCGCGAAGCTGGATTCCAACGTTGTGCTGGTCAAAATGAATGGGAAAGACCTGTATTTCGATCCTGGAGGAGCCTTCACGCCGTTTGGGTTGCTGGAATGGTCGGAAACGGGCGTCCAGGGATTGCGCTTGGACAAGGACGGCGGAACGTGGATTCAGACCACCCTTCCGGAAGCCGCGGAATCGAGGATTGAACGCGTCGCGAAGATGAAATTGTCCGACACTGGCGATCTGGAAGGGACGCTGACCGTCACTTACGTCGGGCTCGAAGCCATGTACCACCGCTTGGGGGAGCGAAACGCGGACGAAGTGGCGCGTAAGAAGTTCCTCGAGGAACGGTTGACTTCGCAAATCGGGGTCGCCGCCGAGGCAGAACTGACGAACAAACCAGACTGGGCCAGTTCGGAAACCCCACTGGTCGCGGAATTCAACCTCAAAATTCCGGGTTGGGCCTCAAATGCGGGCAGGCGGGTGGTGCTTCCCGCCGCGATTTTCACCGCCGCGGAAAAAGGGGTTTTCGAACACGCCAGCCGCGTCCAGCCCATCTATTTTGAGTATCCATACGAGAAATCGGATGACGTAACCATCGAACTTCCCCCGGGATGGCAAGTGAGCAGCGTGCCCGCACCGCAGAATCTGAACGGAAAAGTGATCCTCTACAGCTTGAAAGCTGAGCAGAGCCCGGGAACCATACGGCTGACGAGGAAGTTGACCGTCGATTGTTTGCTGTTAGAGAAGAAGTACTACACGGCATTGCGCAATTTATTTCAGTCGATCAGAACCAGCGATGGCGCGCAAATCGTAGTGCAGCCCGGAGAAATCCATGCGAGTAACTAACGGGAAGTTTTTGCCGACTATGTTCTCGTTCGCCATTTGTGTTGCGGTCATTGTCGTTGTCATTGCCCCACGGGCCGTGGCTGGCGACGCTCCGCAGTGGATGCACGCTCTGGTTGGCGCCACGCTACCTTCCTATGACGCGAAGACTGACGCAGTGTTGTTGTATTCCGAAACCAACGTGACGGTCTTATCCGTGGACAAAATCAGGACGCGGGTACGCGAGGCTTACAAGATTCTGCGGCCCGAAGGGCGTGAACGGGGCATTGTAGGCGTCTATTTCAATCCGGGCCGAAAAATCACAAATCTGCGTGGGTGGTGTATCCCGGCGCAAGGCAAGGACTACGAGGTGAAGGAGAAGGACGCTATCGACACCTCGGCGGTCGCGGGATATGAAGTGTTCTCGGACGTGAAGTACAGAGTGCTACGAATTCCGGCTCCCGACCCGGGCAACATCGTGGGCTACGAATACGACGTGGAGGAGCAACCCTTCTTTTTGCAGGATATTTGGGACTTCCAGGGAGAGGATCCAGTACGCGAGAGCCATTATTCGCTGCAAATTCCATCGGGGTGGGTTTTTAAGGCCTCGTGGCTATCTCACCCCGAAGTGAAGCCAGAAGAGGGAAGCAGCAACACGTTGCAATGGGCGGTCAGAGACGTTAAAGAGATTCGGCATGAACCGGAAATGCCTCCGTGGAGGGGTGTGGCAAGCCAGATGATCGTGTCCTTCTTTCCGGCGGGTGGAACGTCGCGGAAGAATGAGTTGGCAAACTGGGAAGACATGGGGCGTTGGTACGAGAATCTGATTAGCGGACGCATGGACGCATCCGACGGGATCAAACACGAGGTAGTGACTCTCACGGCCGGAAAGACTGCGGTGCTGCCGAAAATGCAGGCGATCGCGGGATTTATGCAGCACGACATCCGTTATGTCGAAATCCAGCTTGGCATCGGCGGCTTTCAACCGCATGCTTCATCCGATGTCTTCTCGCACCGGTACGGGGACTGCAAGGACAAAGCGACGCTGATGCGCACCATGCTGCGCGAGATCGGCGTGGACTCCTACCATGTAGTGATCAACGCGCAACGGGGCGTGGTTACGCGTGACATGCCGGCGCACAACGGCTTCAACCACGTGATTCTTGCCATCAGGTTGCCGGATGATGTGAGGGATCCGTCGCTGATCGCCGTGGCCCAGGTTCCCAAGCTGGGAAGAATTCTGTTCTTCGACCCGACCAATGAGGTGACGCCCTTTGGCCAAATTGGAGGATACCTGCAAGCGAATTACGGCTTGGTGGTGACGCCGGAAGGCGGCGACCTGGTTGAGTTGCCGCAACAGCCGTCGGCCATGAACAGTGTCCAGCGAGTGGGCAAGCTGACCCTCGACGCCAACGGGATGTTGAAGGGCAATGTCGAGGAAGTGCGGTTGGGAGATCGAGCTTGGTTAGAAAGGATGCGATTGCGTTCGCTAACGAACAACACTGATCGAATCAAACCGATCGAAAGCCTTTTGGCGGGATCGCTCTCCAGCTTTCAAATCACGCGGGCGAGCCTGATCAACCTCGACCACACGGACCAGCCTTTCGGATTCAACTACACGTTCGAGTCCGACAACTACGCAAAGATTGCGGGAAATCTGCTGCTGGTGCGGCCGCGGGTGCTGGGGAGCAAGGGGTCGGGGATACTGGAGACGAAGGAGCCGCGGAAGTTTCCGCTGGAATTCGAAGGGCCGTCGCGGGACACCGACAGTTTCGACATCGCGCTGCCCCCGGGCTATGAAGTGGACGAGTTACCGCCTCCCATGGATGCGGACTACAGCTTTGGCAGCTATCACAGCAAGACGGAAGCGCGCGGGCAAATGTTGCACTATACGCGTGCCCTGGAAATCAAGGAGCTGAGCGTTCCCATCAGCAAAATGGACGAGCTGAAAAAGTTCTATCGCATGATCGCTGCCGACGAGCGGAATACGGCGGTTCTGAAACCGGCTGGAGCGGGGAAATAGCGGGAGTCGGGAATTGGTCGGCGCTAGAGGACGATTTTCGAAGTTTTCTGCAAGCCAAGACTCAAGAAAGCCGCCTCTGCGGACATCATCGTTAGTGTAATGGCGGTAACAATTAAGAACTGTCCCCACGCGACCCCGCTCCTTTGCTACCTTGGGTTTACTCCCGGCCCCAGTCCCGCGCCATAGTATTCGGAGACCGCCGTCTTTTCATCCTCGGTCATCTGCCCAGCGATGCTACGCATCCGCACGTTAATGTCGTTGGAGCGATTTCCATTCGCAAAGTGCTCGAGCTGATCCTGTAGATAACCGCCGTTCTGATTAGCGAGTGGAGGAGCTCCCTTCACATACGCGACAGGACCATGGCACGACTGACAGGGTGGAATGCCGCGCTGGCCATCTCCGAAAACAATGAGGCGGATGGCAATTCGCGCACGCAAAGGGTCCCAAATTTTGGCTTGGGGAAACGCCCGGTGGTCTTGGGGATCACTCGTGGTAGGCAGCATGGAGTAATACGCTGCTAAGTCGGCTGAGTCGCGCGCGGTAAGTCCGTCGGCAATTCCTTGCATCAATGGTGAAATCCGCTTCCCGGATCGAAAATCCTGCATCTGTTTCCAGAACGACAAACGGTCATCACCCGCTAGATTGGGAAACGCGGGATTGGAGCTGAACCCCTCCTCGCCATGACAATGATTGCA
>Ga0185299_10001120_pt1 | contig 57506 bp, 47 predicted proteins | sample PaiPotPPA55metaG_FD_128002 | JGI IMG/M metagenome (GOLD analysis project Ga0185299, IMG submission 128002) | Iron sulfur acid spring bacterial and archeal communities from Banff, Canada, to study Microbial Dark Matter (Phase II) - Paint Pots PPA... ... | reverse complement strand
GACTGGCGGGCGTGAATGCGGAATTCCTGTTGATGGCTTTGGCCTTCAACTTGACGCGACTCCGCGGAATACAGAAACGCTAAGCAACCGAAATTGGGCCAAGGACCAGCGCCCAACGCTTCCGGGTACCGAAGACCCGATAAGGTCCGGCGCTGGCCCAAGTCGCGACACAGACTCTGAAGCCATGCCCTGACGTTGCTCGCGCTGGCTCCGCTAGTGTGACTCGGGTGCGGGTTTGACCGCGCCGCGCACCACTCGGACGCCGACGTACGCGGTGTTGGGCTCGTGGGACGCGCGCGGGTCAATTGGTTGGTCGGCACTGCCGCCCAGGGCTTTGCCTTTGCCGTCTGGCGCGACCGCCCATTCGGCAACGTTGCCGCCGAGGTCGAAGATTAGCTCTTCATTATCTTTTCCTTGGCCTGCGAAACTGCCGACCGGTTTCAGCAGTGGAGTGGTTCCGGCAAGTTCTGCGAGCTTTTTCTGTACGCGGGCGGTGTCGTCGGGATTGAGCGAATATCCAACCCAGTAGTCGAGCGTGTTCTCGCCGTCTTTTTTCTCGTGCAGGGCGGAGGCTTCGGCCTCGTTCGGGACGCGCCAGGTCTGCCCGGTCGTTCGTGAGAGCCACACGGTGTAGGCTTTCGCTTGATCGAACGTGATGCCGTTTGCGGGATAGTTTTCGGTTCCCGGCTCGATTTTGTAATTTTTGTCGAACTCGGCGAATTGCGCGCGGGTCACCTCGAACCGGCCAATTTCCATTTCGCCGCGCAGCACGACTTCGGGAACCAGCACGCTCTTGCCTTTAGCGGCAAACGGCGTTCCATAGTTAGAGCCAGACTTCACGACACCTTTTGTGCGGAATAGCGCCTCCAGAGGCGAGCCTTCCTTCACGGCCTCGCTGTCGGGTTTCGCGGTCTTGAAGAAATATTTGTCGAACCAGGCGACTTCTTCTTCGACTTTGCGCATCTGGTGGGTCAGCTTGCGCGGGCCGTGCGGCTCGCCGGGGAAGACGACGAATTTCACCGGCACCTTGCCGTAGTACTGGAGCACCCGGAAGTACGACCAGCTTTGCGCGGGAGGAACGTTGGTGTCGGCGGTGCCGTGGAAAATCAGCACGGGAGCTTGCACTTTATCCATTTTGAAGAAGGGCGATTTGTTGATGTAGAGTTGCGGATCCTGCATTGGTGATTTGCCGAAATAGTAGGCATCGAAGGATTCGCCGAAGATGACATTGCCCCAGTCGCTGATCCACTCGACGTCGCCTGCGCCCACGCTCGCTACCTTGTAGCGCTCGGGGTACGTGGTGATCAGGCTGGTGGAGAGAATCGAGCCGTTCGACCAGCCCATGGTGGCAATCTTGTCGGCATCGACCACGCCTTTGCCGATCAGGTAGTCGACGCCGGCATTGATGTCCGGCGTTTCCAGGTCGTAATACTTGCCGCAGCAAATAGACTCCGACCACTTCAGTCCGTAGTTGTTGCTGCCGTGATAGTTCGGGCGGAGGACGAACGATCCGCGCTGGGTCAACAGCTGAATCGGATACGCCCAGCTCTCGCCCCACAAATCCTTGTCGGAGCCTTGCGGACCGCCATGAATCGCGGTGATCAGCGGATATTTCTTTCCTTCTTCGTAGTTTGTCGGGTAGTAGAGGATGCCCTCAACGGTTTCGTCGTTCGCGCCCTTCCAATGGATGATTTCTGTTTTTGAATAGGCGCGGCCGGTGATGAGGCCTTCGTTGAGTTTGGTGACCTGAACCGGCGACACGATTTTGCCGCCGTCGAGTTGCGCGCGATAGAGTTGCGGAAGTTTGCTGGCGGTCGAAGAAACGTAGGCGATGGTTTTTCCGTCTTCACTTGCGTTGAATGTTTCGATGTTCCTCACATGGTCGCCCGCAATCGGCTGGCGTTTCCACGTTGTGCCTTCTTTGGAATAGAAGGCGGGCTCGTCGTGACTGCCGGCCGCAAGCAGGGCTACAAATCCGCCGGGCACCGTTTGGAGGTCAAAACCCAGGCCATTCTCCCAGTCGAGATTGACCTGCGTGGCTTTACCGCTGGCGAGATCATAGAAATAGACGATGGTGGTTCCCGCGGTCATGAAGCGCGCGTCGGTGGAAAACGGCGTGGCCACGTAGAAACCGGAATTGTCGAAGGCCCATTCGAATCCCTCGGGTCGGATGCGAAGATCTGCGAGGACTTGCTTTTCCTGGCCGTTACTGAGGTCGTGGAGAATCACAACCGGGCGAACTTTCTGGTCGAAGGTGTAATGCAGGCTTTTCGCGTGGGATGCGACCGCGTACTTCATGTCGTGCGAAAGCTCGAAGCTCTCGATCCAGTCGGTGTTCGTCGTCAGCCGCGTGATCTTGTTGTCTTTTACGTTGATTTTGTAAAGACGCACCGGTGGCTCGTGGTCGGCGTCGTCCACGACTTCGGAGTCGTCCTTCTTTTTCTTCATTTCCTGTTCGTAGAGCGCGGGATCTTCTTCGGCGCTGTAGACCAGCGTGTCCTTGTCGAGCCATTCGATTTGCTTCGGCGCGTGCGCGAGTTCGGTGAGTGGCCATGCTTCACCGCCGTGCGCGTTGATCAGCCAGATCTGCATCGGCGCGGTGTCCGGCTTGGCTTTCGGCCGCGCGCGCGTGCTGATGAAGGCAATTTTTTCGCCATCGGGTGACCAGCGTGGTTGATTGATCTGGTCGGTGCCTCGAGTCAAATCGATTTCGCGAGTTTCGGTGAGGCTGGAGAGATAGAGGTTAGAGAAGCGCGCGTCCTTGTCTTTATCACCGGCGGATTTTACCCACACAAGCCATTTCGCGTCCGGCGAGATGCGATATTGGCCGACGCTTTCGCTGAAGATGAAATCTTCCGGCTTCCATAGCTCCTTTTTTGCCGCAGGTTTTGCTTCATCTGCGTGAACCGCGGGGGATGACCGTAGAACTCCGGAACATGCCATCCATCCAACCAGAAGCAGACCTGCAGCCGAAAACTGACGTCGCATCGTTCCCATCCTTAGTATTGTGCGACCACGAAGCGGTCGATTTGCATTGCAGCCAGCGAGCAGCTGACTCTTCCAGAAAACTAAAAATGCATCTAAATAAGCCGCCGCACAGCATAGTCGAATTGACGCTGATTGGGAATCGTGTAGGCTAAGCGACGCGGCGCAACTGCAATGGCGTCCATCCACCATCAAGGCAGAGATATGGCGAAACCCGAGTCCATCTTCACCCGCGACATCTTCCAATTTTTTCGCGACCTGGCGCTCCACAACCAAAAGACGTGGATGGACGCAAATCGTGAGCGCTACCAGGAGTGCGTGGTTCGGCCATTCCGCCAGTTGTTGGAGGCTACGACTCCGGCGGTGCTGGCATTGGATTCGAGGATCGACACAGCGGCGCGTGGAGGCAGGAATGTATCGCGCATCAATCGCGACATTCGCTTTGCGAAGGACAAGACTCCCTACAAAACGCAGATGTATCTCAAGTTTTGCGCGCCTTTTCCAGGCGATGGTGAAACCGGGGAACTGTATGCAGGTGTTTCGGCAAAGAGCGTTACGGCTGGATTCCGGATCTACGCGGGATCGAAATACAAGGAATCTGCGTTGGCGGTCCTCGCGTCTCCTCGCTTCATTGCGGATCCGGGCTGGGCGGCGCGGCAGAGGAAGCGGCTCGGCGGGCGATACGAGAGTTATTGGTACGCGGTCGAAAAGGGGGAATGGACGCAGCAATCGGGCTGGCCAGCTTCAGCGGACGACTGGAAGAAAATGAGGGCGTGGGTTGTCCGGCGCAAGCTGCCGCTGGCGGCTGCGACTCGGGCGTCGTTCCCCGGCGAACTTGGGAAGATTTTTCGCGATGTGTATCCGCTGCTGCGATTTACGTCTTTGCCGGAATAGCGCCAGGCAGAGACGCAATTTGTGGAATCCGAGAGCCATCAGTGGAGATGCCCTTCGTTTTCTCAGGGGAAGCCAGCACTGCCCGTCGGAATGCAGCAGACAAGTACATGTAAGAATTGAGGGCTGATGAGGAATCACAAAGGGCTCGTGCCGGCAATATTGCTGATGCTGCTCGCATACGCTTCGCGTTCGGCTGGGCAAGACGCGCCGGCGAAGGCCAAGCCATGGCCTGTAGCGGCACCGCATGCAATCGGCCTGGAACCGACGAAGCTGGCTGTGCTGGACGCCGATCTGGCGAGCGGCAAGTACGGTCTCGTGGACAGCATGCTGGTGATCCGCTGCGGAAAGCAGGCGTTTGAGCACGCGTATGTACGCGACTACGACAAGATCTATGGCGAGCGCGCGAAGAAGACGGGTCCGCTGAATCACGATTTGCACGGGCCGTACAATTATTTCAGCACGGAATTTCATCCGTACTACAAGCACAGCGATCTGCACACGATGCAGTCGGTGTCGAAGACCGTCACTTCGATCACGATGGGAGTGGCGATGCAACGCGGGGAGTTCCAAGTCGATCTGGATGCGCCGATCCTTAAATATTTCGACGGTTACACGATCGCGAACGTCGACGATCGCAAGCGGCGGATCACGTTGCGGCATCTCTTGACGATGAGCTCGGGTTTGGAGTGGCATGAAGACCTGGCTTACGACGATCCGAAGAATTCCGCGGATGTGATGGAGGCGACGCGCGACTGGGTGCAGTACGTGATCGACCAGCCGATGGTCAGCGAACCCGGCAAAGTATTTGTTTACAACAGCGGCGCCACCGAGTTGCTGGCATATATCTTCAAGAAAGTGACCGGGAGAAACGTGGATGACTATGCGGCGGAATACCTCTTCCAGCCGCTGGACATGCACTATTTCTGGAAACACACGCCGCTGGGATTACCGGACACCGAGGGTGGACTGTACCTGGCTTCACGCGACTTGGCGAGAATTGGTCTGCTAGTCGTGCAGGGCGGACTTTGGGAAGGGAAGCGGATCGTTCCGGCGGACTGGATCAGAGAGTCGGTGGCGCCCGCGATTTCCACTGGAGAGGGCGGTTGGAAGTATGGATTTCAGTGGTGGCTGATCCCCTACGGAAAATCTGGCGAAAAACTGGCGTGGGCGGCGCACGGATTCGGCGGCCAGCAACTGATTCTCGTGCCGGAGTACGATTTGATTGTCGTTTTCACGGGATGGGATATCCTGCCTTCTTCGGAAAAGCACAAGCATGACCAGTTGGAGCGGATTCTTGAGGCTGTGGACAAGCAATATCGCTGCGCGTCGGTTTCCGGACAGGTTGGGAATTAAATTTAAGTCCGCGTGTTTCAAAAATCGTGATGGCTAAACCATGGTTCAACGTCTGATGCAACAATTTGCCGACGTCAGGGTGTCTTCGAAGCGCCCATCATGAACAAATTTCTGAAAACATTGATCTGGATCGTGATTTCGCTGCTGGGAGCCTGGGCGCTCGCGAAGATTGCGTTGCAGCGCGGCGAGTCGTTGAGCGCGATCTGGTTTGTGCTTGCGGCGGTGTGCGTCTATCTGGTGGCGTACCGGCTGTACTCGGCGTTTGTGGCGGCGAAGATTTTAGCGCTGGATGACACGCGGGCGACACCTGCCGAGCGGCATGACGATGGGCGCGATTTTGTGCCGACAAACAAGTGGGTTCTGTTCGGTCATCATTTCGCCGCGATTGCGGGGCCTGGGCCGCTGGTGGGACCCACGCTGGCGGCACAGTTCGGTTATTTGCCAGGGACGCTTTGGCTGATCGCTGGCGCGGTGCTGGCGGGATGCATCCAGGATTTCATTATTTTGTTTTGCTCGATCCGGCGCGACGGGAAGTCGCTGGGGGAAATGGCGCGAGAGGAGGTCAGCCGCCGCGGAGGGTTTATCGCGCAGATCGCGGTGCTGGCCATCATGGTGATCTTGCTGGGCGTCGTGGCCCTGGTGATCGTTAACGCCCTGAAGTCTTCCCCTTGGGCTACGTTTACCTTGGCCATGACGATCCCGATCGCTTTGCTGCTCGGTCTGTACTTGCGGTTCTTGCGGCCTGGGCGCGTGCTGGAAGCTTCGCTGATCGGGGTGGGGCTGGTTTTGTTTGCGGTGGTCGCGGGGCAGTGGGTGGCGGATTCGCCGTCCTGGGCGCGGGCATTTACGATCGGTGGAATTCCGCTGGCTGGCGCACTGATTGTGTACGCATTTGCGGCTTCGGCCCTGCCGGTGTGGTTGCTGCTGGCGCCGCGGGATTATCTGAGCGCGTTCATCAAGGCGGGGGCGATTTTTTCGCTGGCGGCGGGAATTCTTTTGGTGCGGCCACATGTTTTGATGCCGCCGCTTACGCGATTCATTGATGGAAGCGGGCCGGTTTTTGCAGGCAAAATTTTTCCGTTTTGCTTCATCACCATTGCTTGCGGAGCAATCAGCGGATTTCATTCGCTTATTTCTTCAGGAACGACGCCGAAAATGATTTTGCGCGAGAGCCATGCGCGGTTCATCGGGTATGGCGCGATGCTGCTGGAATCGTTCGTCGGGATCATGGCGATGGTGGCAGCTTGCGCGATGCCTCCAGGCGTCTATTTTGCGATCAACAGCCCTTCGAGCATCGTGGGCGGAACAGCGGAGGCGGCGGCAACGACGATCTCCGGCTGGGGATTTCCGCTGACGGGGCAAACGATGACGGATTTGGCTCACAAAGTCGGAGAGATCACGCTGCTGAATCGCGCGGGCGGCGCACCTTCCTTGGCGGTGGGCATGGCTCAGATTTTTTCGAGCACCATCGGCGGCGATCGCTTGCTCAGCATCTGGTATCACTTCGCGATCATGTTCGAGGCGTTGTTTATTTTGACAGTGCTGGATGCGGGGACGCGCGTCGGGCGTTTCATGATTCAGGAGCTTGGTGGCCGCATGTGGAAGCCGTTCGGGCGGACGGGATGGATGCCGGGGATTTTACTTTCGAGCGCGATCATCGTTGGGATGTGGGGCTATTTTCTTTACCAGGGCGTCGTCGATCCGTTGGGTGGCATCAATTCGCTCTGGCCCCTGTTTGGGATCTCGAATCAGTTGCTTGCGGCGGTCGCGCTGGTGGTCGCTACGACAATATTGCTCAAAATGGAGCAATTGCGCTGGGTTTGGGTGACGCTGGTGCCGATGGCGTGGCTGGTGATTATCACGATGACTGCGAGTTACCAGAAGATTTTTTCTGCGGATCCCCGGATCGGGTTTCTTTCCTATGCGAACGTGCTCGCGGCGCAGATTGCGGCGGGGAAAATTCCGGCGGCGAAGCTGGTCGATACGCAGCGGCTGATTTTTAATCAGCGGCTGGACGCCGGTGTGACGATTGTGCTGGCGCTGATGGTGCTGGTGTTGATTGTTGAGGCGCTGATCCAGTGGTACGCGATCTTAGCGCGGCGTACCGCGCCGGTGCTGCATGAGTCGCCATACGTGCCAACGCAGTGGGCGCCGGGTTTTTCCGGCGTGGCACACGGAGACGATTGATTCTCATGGCTGGCGTTTTCAAAATCGGGCGGAGAACATTGAGGAGTTTCTGGCGCGGGCTTCGCGATTGGTGCGGCGACTCCGCTTACGAACGGTATCTCCGCGCTGCGGCTACGAAAGCTGCGCCGTCTCGCGTCTTAACCAAAGAGCAGTTTTACGTCGATCAGTTGAATCGACGGTACTCGCGCCCCAACCGCTGCTGCTGATTCTTCGAGGCGCTTGCTTTGATCGCGGCACCGGCCTAGAATCCCCTCAATCTTCCGGCCCACCTGATTATTTCCGACGGAGGCACTTATGGCGATCGATCAAGATAAATTGCACGAATTTCTTGGTAAGGCTATTGTCGATTTTGGCGCGACTTTTAACGCAGCGCTGATTCGCATCGGTGACAAGTTGGGTTTGTACAAGGCGCTGGCCGCGGGTGGACCGCAAACATCGGCGGAACTGGCGAAGAAAACGGGGACCACGGAACGTTACGTTCGTGAGTGGCTAAGCGCTCAGGCAGCCGGCGGGTACGTCACATACGATCCTGGCGCTGGGAAATTTCACCTCAGCGAGGAACAGGCTTTTGCGATGGCGGACGAGAGCAGTCCGGTATTTCTGCCCGGTGCGTTCCAGGTTGCTCTCGCGGCGGTGAAAGCGGAAGAGCTGCTTACGGAAAGATTCAAGACGGGTAAGGGATTGGGCTGGCACGAACATCATCATGAGCTTTTTGAGGGCACGGAGCGATTCTTCCGGCCCGGATATGCTGCGAATCTGGTTGCCACGTGGATTCCGTCACTTGAGGGCGTAGATCAGAAGCTGAAGAGTGGCGGGCGGGTGGCGGATATCGGGTGCGGGCTTGGCGCGTCGACGATCTTGATGGCGAAGTCTTACCCGAAGTCGGAGTTTGTGGGCTTTGATTATCACGACAAGTCGATTGAGAGTGCGAAACAGCGCGCGAAAGATGCAGGCGTGAGCGACCGGATTCGGTTTGAGGTTGCGAAAGCGAAGGATTATCCGGGCAAGGACTACGACTTCGTCACATTTTTCGATTGTTTGCACGACATGGGTGATCCCGCGGGGGCATCGGCGCATGTGCGCAGCACGTTGAAGAAAGATGGGACCTGGATGATCGTCGAGCCGAACGCCGGCGATAAATTGGAAGATAATTTGAATCCGATCGGGCGGGCGTTTTATGGAGCGTCCACGCTGTTGTGCACGCCGGCTTCGCTGGATCAAGAGGTAGGTCTGGCGCTGGGCGCGCAGGCGGGAGAGAAGCGCCTGCGTGAAGTGGTGACCAGCGGAGGATTTACACGATTCCGCCGCGCGACGCAAACGCCCTTCAATCTGATTTTCGAGGCGCGTCCTTAGGAAAAACCTGTAGCCGCCCTCGGTTCTTTCAGAGGGCGGGTTTTAGATGTGGCCACATGCGGGTGGAGCGGCGAAGCTCAACTCGTCGTAACGAGTCTTGCGCATAGTTATCGTTAAGCCCCGCGGTCTCGGTGAACACGGCTACAGGATCTCGTCTGGGTCGTCCTGCTTCAATGCCATCGTTTTGTGGGTAATCTTCACTTTGTTGTTGCGAATTCCCGCGATGATGGCGCGCCGCGTTACCAGCGGCAGAGCTTCGGGGGCAAATACCCCGGCCAGGTCGCGCGGAAAAAACTTTATAAAGAGTGCGGCTACGTGCGCCGTGGCGTAGGCGACCGGCGTCGTGTAAAGGCCTTGCTGGCGAATTTGATAGAGGGTAGGAAAAGTGCAGTCGGTGCGAACCATCAGGTGCTGATCCTCTTTCTTGCCTTTGCCACGCTTCACGCCGCGCACCAGTATGGCCGCTGCGAACCGCGCATTTTGCAGGGCGCCTTGCCGGATGAGCTTCGCAATCACTCGCGGGGATGATGTTTGCGGAAAGCGCTGGCGCACGATGCCGCGCGATTTCGACAGTTTCCCCTGTTTGTACCAGCGCCGCAGACGATCGAATTCGTTGCCTCCGATTTTCACGTCCATATTTCGCAGCGGGATAACGTACGGAATCGTGGCCACTTCGTCCTGCGCGGCAAGCACCACGTTGGCATTTCCGATGGGATCCGCGAAGCGGAATTTCTCGAGTTCAGCGAAGCGCTTTTCCATACGAAATTTTCCGTCGCGGTAGACGCGCGGGTTCGAAATAGCCTCGTCGAAGGTCACTTCGGGAGACCATTGCGAGATGGGGTCTTCGCTCTCGGTGCTCTCGTACAGGCGAATATGCACCGACTCCACATCATCGAGCATTTCCGCTGCGCGTTTGACGAGCAGGTTGGTTAGACCGGGGGCGGCACCAGCATTAATCAGGGCGGTCCGGTTCTTTTCCTCGAAGCGCGTTGTAAAGGCAAACTGTTCGGCCTTGAACGGATTGCGTGTCAGATGGGAGCTGAGGTCTACATAGTGAGCGCGCAAGCGCAACGCTGCACGCATGACGATTTGATTGAAGACCGAGGCTGAGGCATTAACGATGAGGTTGCAGCCACGTGCCGCGCGGACGATGCCGCGCAGGTTTCGTGCGTTCACCCTGGTGACGGCGATAGTGCTGCGCTCGCCCAAGAAGCGGCGCCCACGTTCCAAATCGCGTTCACCGCACCAGACCGTATGTCCTTGACGTTCCAGTAATTGCGCGAGTAGGGAGCCGGTGGCACCGGCGCCGAGAACGAAGATCCGCATGGCGTGGCGAAAACTCTATCATAAACACCCTCCACGGCTTGCCCGAGGCTGCCAAGCCCATGCCCTCAATTGCAGCATGGTTTTCAGGGGCGTACACTGGAGGTCACTCTGAACTCCTAACGCCTACGGGACAGACAGCCTAAGGCGGTGGGGGCGATGCTTCGGCGGCCGCGTTTTTTTGGGCAGCTGGGGATGAGGGTTCGGGCGGAAACGTCCAGGCCTCCCGTGTTTGGAAAGGAGGGATGACGAAAATATGTGCTTTTTCGTCTGTGCCCGACATCCAACCAACGGATTCGGGCTTTTTTGGTTTTTTGAGCAGGCGAACGGTGGCGATGACGCTTCACGACAAATTCGGGCGACAGATTACGGATCTGCGAATTTCGATCACGGATCGATGCAATTTTCGCTGCGTGTATTGCCGCTCGGCCGATCCGGAGAATTACCGCGACCACGATGAAATCCTGAGCTGGCCGGAGCTGGATCGCTTGGCACGGGTATTCCTGAACTTGGGCATCCGCAAGATTCGCATCACCGGCGGCGAGCCACTGGTGCGCGAAGGCGTGGAAGACTACATCGAGCGGTTACATGCGCTGCGCGTCGAAGACCTGTCGATGACCACCAATGGCCACCTATTGGCCGATCGTTGCGAACGCCTGATCCAAGCGGGTTTGCTGCGAATTAACATCAGCTTGGATTCGCTCGATCCCGTGAAATTCGAGAAAATCACGCGCACAAAGTCTTTCGCCGCCGTCATGCGCGGCATCGATGCGGCGCAAAATTCAAGGCTGGCGCCCGCGAAAATCAACGCTGTACTGGTGCGTGGTACGAATGACGACGAAGTCGAAGCATTCGCGGCCTTTGCGCGCGAGCGCGGCGTCATCATGCGGTTCATCGAATTCATGCCGCTGGACGCGGACCGCCACTGGACCCGCGGCCTGATGGTTCCCGCAGCCGAGATTTATCAGCGCATTCACTCACGCTGGCCGCTAGAACAAATACCGCACGAGCGCAGCGAGACCGCGCGCAAGTACCGTTTCGCCGACGGCGCTCCGGGCGAAATCGGCTTGATTGCGCCGGTCACTCAACCTTTCTGCGGACACTGCTCGCGGATCCGGCTTACGGCGGACGGCAAGCTGCGCACCTGCCTTTTCAGCAAGGACGATCATGACTTGCGAGCGTTGCTACGAGAAGGCGCTTCGGACGACGATTTGGTCATCTATATTCGCTCTGTGGTGATGGAAAAAGAGGAGGGCCACCGGATCAATGCCCCCGATTTCGTGCCACCCTCCCGTACCATGGTGTTTATTGGCGGATAGTGGAGAATTGCATCCAAACCTGAGAGAATTCATCCAATCCCCAGGGACGTTCTGAGACCACCTTACCGGACAGCAACCATCGCATAAGGCCATGAGCACTCTTATCTCCATAACGAACCCGTCTCTCGTAGTCGGCGCACCGCAACCCGCGACGCTGAGAGCGCCAGAAATCGAGCCGGGAGTCGGCTGCGATTTCGATTCCTACCTGCTGGTCCCGGACAATTCTCTGGACGAGCGCATTGGCAGGGCGAAAGCGCGATTGGGACGTGATGTTGTGATTTTGGGACATCACTACCAGCGTGACGAAGTCGTGAAATTCGCCGATTTCCGCGGCGATTCGCTGAAGCTTTCCTATCAGGCCGCCGAAGCTGACGGCCGATACATCGTTTTCTGCGGCGTGCATTTCATGGCGGAAAGCACGGACATTCTGCGCCGCGAACATCAAGCGGTAATTTTGCCGGACCTGAATGCCGGCTGCTCGATGGCGGACATGGCCGATATCGGCCAGGTGGAAGCTTGCTGGAGCGAGCTTTCTTCCGTCGGCGGCCTGAAAGTGATTCCCATCACGTACATGAATTCGACTGCCGCGATCAAGTCGTTCACGGGCGAGCATGGCGGCGCGGTCTGCACCAGCTCCAATGCCGCGGTGGTGATGAAATGGGCATACGAGCGCGGCGAAAAAGTACTGTTTCTCCCCGATGAGCACCTTGGCCGCAACACCGCGTTCCGCATGGGGATTCCACTTGATCAGATGATTGTGTGGGATCCGTACGAGGAATTCGGCGGGAATTCCCCGGATGCGATTCGCGCCGCACGCGTAATTCTGTGGAAGGGCTACTGCTCCGTCCACCAGCGTTTCACCCCGCGCCACATCGAACGCGTGCGCCGCGAGCATCCGGGCATCCGCGTAATCGTTCATCCGGAGTGCCGCTTCGAGGTTACTCAAGCCGCCGACCAGATCGGCTCGACTGAAGGCATCATCAAGGCCATCACCGCATCGCCGGCGGGCTCGCAATGGGCGGTCGGCACCGAAATTCACTTGGTCAATCGGCTCAGCAAGGAACTGCCCAATCACAAAGTGATGTCGCTCGATTCCAGCGTGTGCGTTTGCACCACGATGTTCCGCATCACCCCACAGCATCTTCTCTGGGCGCTGGACAACCTGGTCGCCGGCAACATCGTCAACCGCATTTCGGTCGATGAACGAACCCGACACTTTGCGCGAGTTGCGCTCGACCGGATGCTCACTTTGCGCTAGCATCGACCTTTAGCCGCGCCCCGCAGATCGGATACAGAATGGCAGATGAAGACGACGAGCACGACCAGGATGAGCCGCCAGATCCGGAGCCTGAGCCGCGCTTGTTTACCTTGACCGAAGCCGAGCGCGCCCGCCAGGAACTTGAGCCGTTTCTGCTTGAGGCCATGGACTGCCGCAAGAAGCTGGCAGGTCTCGAGACCGATCTCTCCGCCGTAGCCGCGCGGATCACCATGATGGGCGGCGTTATCGTGCCTTATGAAAAGCTGGCTACGTTGCGCGCGGAGCACACTCAGCTTGCGGAAACAATGAAATCGGCGCTGAATCGCATCCTCGAAACCGGATGCGTGATCAAGGACTTGGACGTCGGCCTGCTCGATTTTCCATCGCGTATCAACGATGAAGAAGTGTATCTCTGCTGGAGGCTTGGCGAAGACCGCATCCGCTTCTATCACCGCCAGGATGAAGGTTTTGCCGGGCGCAAGCCGCTCGATCCGCGCGACCTCGGCTCTGGCGACATCGTGCAGTAAGTAGCACAGGCACTCCTGCCTGTGCCGCTTCAAGATAAGGCACGATCGATAGTGCAAACGCGCATCAAAGTTACGAGCCGTATTTCGGCGTTGCCCTAAACCCGCCCACTAATTCTCATCGCGAAAGGATTCACTTTGTCCGATCATTCACAAAATCGCCTGAAAGATTCCGCCAGTCCGTACCTCCGCTCTGCCTCACATCAGCCCATCGACTGGCACGAATGGAACGACGGCGTTTTCGCGCGCGCCAAATCGGAAGACAAACCCATCCTGCTCGACATCGGCGCGGTCTGGTGCCATTGGTGCCACGTAATCGACCGCGAAAGCTACGAGAACGTCGAGATCGCTAAAATCATCAACGAGCATTTCGTGCCGGTGAAAGTAGATCGCGACGAACGTCCTGACGTGGATTCGCGCTATCAAGCCGCGATCAGCGCGCTCTCCGGGCAGGGCGGCTGGCCGCTAACTGGCTTTCTTCTCCCGGATGGGAAGCCGTTCTTTGGCGGCACTTATTTCCCGCCCGAAGATCAAATGGGGAGGCCCGGTTTTCGCCGCGTGCTCCTCTCCGTCGCCGATGCCTACAAGAACAAGCGCGCCGACCTCGAACGCGCCGCCAGCTCAATCGCCGATGCCGTCGCCCAAGCCGAAGTCTTCGCCGGCGCGCGAGCGGACTTTGATCCCGGTGTAGTCGATACGCAAATTCGCTCGGTCACACAACAGTTCGACATCAAGAACGGCGGCTTCGGCAATGCGCCGAAGTTTCCTCATGCCTCGGCCATCGATCTGGTTCTGGAACGCTACCAGCAGACCGCCGCGGCTCGCGGAAAAGAACAGCACCTGCTTGCGATCGCGGAAACCACGCTCGAAAAAATGGCGCGGGGCGGGGTCTACGACCAGCTCGCCGGCGGTTTTCATCGCTATTCGGTCGACGAGCGCTGGCTGGTTCCGCATTTCGAGAAAATGAGCTACGACAATTCCGAGCTGCTGCGGAACTATCTGCATGGCTGGCAGGTCACTCTGAATCCACTGCTTCGCGAAACGGCAGAGGGCATCATCGGGTGGGTCAACGAAGTGCTTTCCGACCAGGTGAATGGCGGATTTTATGCCAGCCAGGACGCGGACTACTCGCTCGACGATGACGGCGACTACTTCACCTGGACTTTGGAGGAGCTTCGCTCGGCGCTTCCGCCGGAAGAAGCGCGGGTCATGGAACTGTACTACGACGTCGAAGCGCACGGCGAAATGCACCACAATCCGGCAAAGAACGTGCTGTGGATTGCGCGCGACGCAGCCACCATCGCGAAAACTTTGAATTTGGACGAAGCGACCGTGCGCCTGACAATCGCAGTCGCGAAACAAAAAATGCTGGCGGCGCGGTTGCCGCGGCCGACTCCCTACGTCGACACCACGATGTACGTGAGTTGGAACGCTATGTTCGTCTCCGCCTATCTCGAGGCCGCGCGCGTTCTGGACGGTTCGCTCGGAGACAATTGCCGGACCTTCGCGCTGAAAACACTCGACCGCATGCTAGGGGAAGTATGGAGCGAGTCGCGTGCCTTCGGGCATCGCATTGGCGGTCCCGCCCTGGAAGGCTCTCTCGACGATCAAGTTTTCGGCGTCATCGCGTTGCTCGACGCCTACGAAACCACCCTGGAGCCGCGCTATTTTGAAGCGGCGAAGCGCACCCTGGATCTTGCGATCGAGCGGTACGGCGACACGGAAAGCGGAGGCTTTTTCGATCGTCCGTCCGACGCCGCGCCAATGGGCGGCCTCGAAGTTCGCCGTAAGCCATTCCAGGACTCACCCACGCCCAGCGCCAATTCCGTCGCCGCCATCGCTCTGATTCGTATGCACGCGTTTGCCGGCGATTCCCGCTATCACGATGTCGCGCGGAAAACACTCGAAGCCTTCGCCGGGATCGCGCCGCAATACGGATTGTTTGCCGCAACGTATGGTCTTGCTGCCACGCTCTTCGCGCATCACCCGCTGCAAATCGTGATCACCGGCCGCGATGACGACCCCTCCGCGCAAGCGCTGGAAGCCGCCGCACACCGCGTGTACCGGCTGGGCAAATCCGTACTGCGCCTGACACCCGGCTCGACAATAGCGAATCTCGCCAGCGCGCTGAAGGAAACGCTGCCGCATCTTCCGGCCGATAAGGCCATAGCGCTAGTCTGCGCTGGCCAGACCTGTCTCCCACCCACAAGCGACACAGACCACCTGACCGCGTTCCTGGAAAACGGCGCCGCCGCAACGGCCACGCTGTAGCGGTTTCTACGGAAGCCGCCGCGAAGTTCACGCTTTTTAGAGGCACAGCATTGCTGTGCCCCATTTCGGCACGATCAACTCGATCAACCGAGCTGTATCGTTACTTCTTTGGCCGCGATTCCGGCGGCACAAATCCAGCCACGCGGTAGTACACGACCAGTTGGCCATAGTGCTCGCCAGAGTGTTCGATCAAGCCGTAAGCAAGATCAGCGACCGGCGTCTGCTGCTTGCTCTCTGGGTCGGTCACTAAATCGCTCATGCCCTTGTCACCTTTCGCTTTGATCTCCGCAGCGCCGTCCGCAACGCACTTTTTCACGAACGCCACGATCTGCGCTTTCGTCTTCAGCTCGTCGCGCTTCGGATCGTCCGGATAGCGCGGTTTCTTTCCCTCAGCAGGGTCGGTGAAGTAATACATCGACGCCGAAACATGCAGCAATTGCGCCGCGAATGTGCGCTGCTCCGGCATCGGCCTGAACTCGTACTTGTCTTCCGGAAAATCCTCCGCCATCGCGATCAGTTTCCGTCCGATCTCGTTCCATTGCGCCAGCACCGCCTCAGACGCGCTGGGTGCAGCTTTAGGAGCATCGTTGGTTGTGTCATTGAAAAGGGCCGCTCTCCGAGCGGATGCCAAAGAAACTCCGAGGCCCGCGGCCAGGACAAGCGCAGCAATCGACAGCGCTCTTCGCATTTATCTCTCCTTAAGATTCTTGCTGTAAACCAATTCGAGGGTCTTGCCGACAACTCTACGGTTCTGACGCACCTGCCCTGCGAAAGGCTTTCGCATCCGCGCACTCACCGTCCAGCATCCAAGAGGCCGTTCATCTTACCCGTGAACATGCCAAAGGTCTCACCGAATCGCACCATGACCCCTTCCGCCTCGCACTGCAAGCTAAATGTGTCGCCCAATGTAGGCGCCGAACTTTAGTCCGGCGTTCAGTTACTTGTAATCCAGCCGGTACCACAAGCCATTCCGCCCTTCGCCCGCCGCGCATGGTAAACTTAGGAGTGACAAGAACAGTGAGAACTCAGTGAACTGGGGCTGGCTGTTGCTGCGGATCGTCATTGGACTGACGCTCCTGACCACGCTTTTCCTTTCCCAGCGCTTTTGGTACCGCGCGATCTGGCGAACCACAGGAAGCTGGCGTGCGGATTGGCTGCGGATCGCAGCGCGTCTGCTGTATTGCCTCGCCCTCTGCATTGTCCTCCTGGCCGCCATAGATGGCCTTCGCATGGGGCGCCACGGCCATTTGAAGCATCGCGACGCCATCCTCGCCATGTTCTCCGGACTTTGGGTTTCCAGCGCGTTCTTCGCATTTCTGGCTGTGGAGGTCGTACACGGTGCCGAGCGCGTGTGGAACTGGTTCCGCAGTCCTGCTCCGGCCCCGCATGAGGTTGCCCCGACTCCTGGCTCGGCTGCTGCATTCGAGCAGCTTGCCGATCCTTCGCGCCGCTATTTCTTCCGCACCGCCAGCGTGCTTGCTGGCGCCACTCCTTTTTTCAGTTGCATGTACGGATTCGCCGCCGAACGGCTCGACTATCAAGTCCGCCGCATTGAGATTCCTATGGCCAACTTGCCGCCTGCGTTGGACGGCATGCAGATCGCTCAAATCAGCGACATTCACCTCAGCAGCTACATGAGCCGCGCCGACGTCCGCCGCGCCGTGGACATGACCAACGATCTGGGCGCCGACCTCACCGTGGTCACCGGAGACTTCATAACCGGCTCTTCCGACCCCATCGCCGACTGCATCGAGGAAGTCAGCCGCCTGCACGCGCCGCTCGGGGTATGGGGCTGCAATGGCAATCACGAAATCTACGCCAAGGCCGAAGATGCCGCGCAACAACTGTTCGCGCAGTACGGCATGAAGTTGCTTCGCCAGGAAAACGCGCTGCTCACGTTTCGCGGCGCGCAATTCAATCTAATTGGCGTGGACTACCAGCGCGAACGCAGCATCGACGGCCACCGCACGCCGATGCTCGCGAATATGGACGCGCTCATCCGCCGCGACATGCCCAACATTCTGCTTTCGCACAATCCCAACACCTTTAATCGCGCCACTGAACTCGGCATCGAGTTGTCGCTCGCTGGGCACACCCACGGCGGCCAGATTCAGGTAGAAATCCTCGACCACCGCTTGACGCCCGCGCGCTTCATCTCCGACTACATCGCCGGCTTATTCGAGCGCCCACTTTACAAGCCCTCCGAGGAAGTCCTGGTTCGCCGTGAGCCGGATGTCCTTGTGGCCAACCCGCAAGCCCGATCCGCTCGGCTCTATGTGAATCGAGGTCTTGGCACGGTCGGAGCGCCAGTTCGCCTCGGTGTCCCCCCCGAAATTTCCCTGATCGTGCTGCGCCGGGCCTGATAGCACAAGTATCCATCGCACATCCGCCGTAAACGACCGAGGTCAGACCAGGCTGCGTTGACTTGCTGAATTGTGAGACATAAGATGCCGCAAATAACCGAGTGGTGTGGGCCCTCGTATCGATGATCGGTCAAACCGTTTCTCACTATCGCGTCGTGGAAAGCCTCGGCGGCGGAGGCATGGGCATCGTGTATTCCGCCCGCGACACCATCCTCGATCGCAGCGTTGCGCTCAAATTTCTTCCGCCGGACTCCACCAAGGATCAGCCAACGCTCGACCGCTTCTTGCGAGAAGCCCGTGCCGCCGCCGCTCTGAATCATCCCAACATCTGTACCATTCACGAAATTGCGGACTACGACGGCCAGCCTTTCATCGTTATGGAGCTGATGGAGGGCAAGACCCTCAAGCACATCATCGAAGGCAAGCCGCTGCCGGTCGATCGTATTCTGGAACTCAGCATTCAAATTGCCGACGCGCTGGATGCCGCACACGCACGAGGCATCACACATCGAGACATAAAGCCTGCCAATATTTTCGTCACCAAGTCTGGCCAAGCGAAAGTGCTCGATTTTGGACTCGCGAAATTGACAGCGGCGGTAGTCGGAGTCGATACCGTAGGCGCCAGCGGGCGGGGCACCACCATTCTAAATATGAATCTGACCAGCCCAGGTACCGCCATGGGGACGATTGCGTACATGGCGCCCGAACAAGCCCGAGGGGAAGACCTGGACGCTCGCGCCGATCTGTTCTCTTTCGGCGTTGTGCTCTATGAGATGGCCACCGGAAAGCACGCCTTCGAGGGCAACACTTCCGCGGTCATCTTCGACGGCATCTTAAACGGTAGCCCGGTGCCCCCAGCGAGTTTGAACGCCGACGTGCCGGCGGCGCTGGAAAACATCATCAACAAAGCGCTCGAAAAGGACCGCGACCTCCGCTATCAGTCCGCCGCCGAAATGCGCTCGGACCTCAAGCGCCTCAAACGCGATCGCGAATCCAGCGGACGTACGACGCCAGCCCGAGGAACGCCGACGGCCGCGAAGATTGCTCCGGTTCGCGAAGTGAAGTCCGTGGCCGTGCTCTATTTTGAGAATTTGAGCAGCGCTAAGGAAGACGAATATTTCCGCGACGGCATGACCGAGGACATCATCACCGAGCTGGCCAACATTCGCGACCTCAAGGTTTTTCCGCGCCCCGCCATGCTGCCGTATCGCGACAAGTCCGTGACCGCTCCCCAAGTCGGACAGGAGCTGAAAGCTTCTTACGTGCTCGGCGGCAGCCTCCGTCGCGCCGGCAATCGGCTGCGCATCACCGCGCAGTTGGTCGAAACGCAAAGCGGCCACACTCTGTGGGCCCAACGCTACGACCGCGAAATGGCTGACGTCTTCGAAGTTCAGGACGAGATCGCCCGCAGTATCGCGCAAGCCTTTCGCATTAACCTTTCTCCTCAGGAAGAAAGCAAGATCGCCAGCAAGCCCACCGAAAATTCTCTGGCTTACGACTATTTCCTTCGCGGACGCAGCTATACGCGTCGCGAAAGCCTGGAATTTGCATTACAAATGTTTGAGCAGGCCGTCAAGCTCGACCCCGCTTTCGCGTTAGCCCATGCGGGTATCGCAAATGTCTGCGGCGTTTATTTTGAAACTCACGGTGCCGATCCCAAGTGGATCGAGCGAGGTGAAGCCGCCTACCACCGCGCCCTGGAGATCAATCCTCAACTCGCCGAGGGCTTAGTCGGCAAAGCACGCATTTACTACGCGCTCCAGAAGCACGAAGAAGCCATCAAGTACGCGCTGCAGGCGATTGAGCGAAAGCCCGACTGCGAAGGTGTTTACAACGTGCTGGGCCGTGCTTATTTCGCTTCGGGTCGCTTCCAGGACGCCGCTGACCTCGTCGAACGCGCCATTGAAGCCAACGGCGACGACTACAACACCTACATTCCCTATACCAATGCTCTGGACCGCCTGGGCAAAAATGACAAGGCTCGCCGATTTCGCGAAATGGAAGTCCTGATTCTTGAGCGACAGCTCGAAACCGTTCCCGAGGATGTCCGCGCGCGCGTTTTGCTCGCCGCCGATTACGCCAATCTTGGCAGAAAAGAAGACGCCATTCGCCACGCGGAAATGGCTGTGGCCTTACGTCCCAGTGACGGCAACGTCCTCTACAATGCCGCTTGCACCTACGGGGTGCTCGGCAGAAAAGCCGAAGCGCTGGTGATGATTCGCCGCGCGAAAGAAGCCGGCTACGCCAACACCGATTGGCCCCGCATAGATCCCGATCTGGCGTGCATTCACGACGATCCGGAATTCAAATCTCTGTTTCCCGCTCCAGCTTCGCACGCGTAACGAGTCCATTCCACAGCCCTGTGCCGCTTGCTGTTCCGCATCTGGACTAATTCCTCGTGCTACGTCAAGATGATGTTTCCGCACTGCGACCCCGAAGGGTGCCTCGATGGACGACGCCGCCAGACTGAACCACCTCGACCGCGAAGAAGAATCGCGCGAAGTCGACTCCGCCGCGACCGAGCGTCTCGACCGCTGGCTGGCCATGTTGATCGGCCGCGGCGCCAGCGATCTGCTCCTCGTCTCCGGCGCCCCTCCCTGCATGCGCGTGCATGGCGAAGTTCGCAAAATCGAACCGGGCATCCTCGACGGGCCGGAAATCGAAGCGGCTGTCCTCCCCGCCCTTCCGCGCCATGCGCTGACCCTCTATCGCGAAACCTACATTTCCGACGCTTCCTATCGCATCGTTGGTCTCGGCCGTTTCCGCATCAATCTCCACCGCGAACAAGGCCGCGCCGCTGCCACCATTCGCGTCCTTCCCGCCCGTGTCCCTGCGCTTCGGGAGCTGAACCTTCCTCCGTCCGTCGAATCCCTGGCCCACCTGCAGCGCGGCCTGGTGCTCATCGGCGGCCCCGCGGGCTCCGGCAAGTCCACGACCATGGCCGCCCTGATCGACGACATCAATCGCCGCGAAGCGCGCCACATCGTCATCATCGAAGATCCCATCGAGTACGAGCATCAGCACATCCGCTGCATCGTCGAGCAAGTGGAAATCGGCATCGATGCGCCTGATTTTCCCACCGCGCTCCGCGCCGCCCTCCGGCAGGCGCCCGACGTCATCGTCGTCGGTGAAATGCGCGACACCGAAACCATGCGCATCGCCGTCGCCGCCGCGGAGACCGGCCATCTCGTTCTAAGCACCATCCACACTACCGACGTTGCCTCCACGGTGGCGCGCATCGCCGATTCGTTTCCCATCGAGCGCCAAAATTCCATACGCCAGGAACTGGCCATGGCGCTGGCCGCCGTCCACACCCAAATCCTGCTCCCCAAGAAGGCAGGTGGCCGCGTTCCCGCCGCCGAACTCCTCCTGGTCGGCTACGGCGCGCGCCACCACATCCGGCGCAACGCGCTGCAACATCTCCATCAGGAGATCGCCATCACCAAAAAGAAGGGTTCTTTTAGCCTGGAGGATTCGCTGGTTACGCTGGTCCGTAACGGTCACATCGATCGCGAGGACGCGCTGCTCTGCGCCATTCATCCCGACGATCTCGACATCCTGTTGAAGCCTTCATCTTCCGCCGCCCACGCGTGAAGTCCCGCGCGTGAAGTGTTGTTCGAAAGTGTTGTTCGTTAGCGCCCGCAAGCCGAAAATACGTATGGACAACCAAGGCGCTCGCTTCGTCAGCCGCAACAATACGTTCCTCCAACTCGAATCAGCGTCAAGTCAGGGCTGAACCTGCGCGCCTCGGCGCTCCGCGGTCACGTTCACGATGCTGGTCATGCTTCCACGTCGTTTCCGCGGGCCGGCGCTAGCGCCGCGTTTCGCGCACTTTGACATATCCGTCGGAATGGGATTCTCCGCCAGCAACTGGACGAACTCCTGCAAATAAGCCGGTGCCTGTTTATCCCGCAACTGTGCCGCCGACCACGTACGGCTGAACCCGTTTGCCGTCAGTGGGAGCCCTACGACCACACCCGACGCCAGCTGCGGCGCCGCCGCCCACCGCGCGGACGTCGCCACTCCCAACCCGCCCCGCACCATTTCAATGATCGCTTCGGTCAGCATCACTTCCTGAATTCGTCGCGGCACAATCCCTGCCGGCGTAAGGAACTCGTTCAGCAACGCACTCTCGCTTTTCGGCGGATACAGAAAAAGCGTCTCCTCGGCAAAATCCTGCAGCTCCGCGTACAGTTTTCCCGCCATCCGATGTTCCGGTGAAACGAGTACCACCACCTCATCCTCAAACAGCGGCGTGTACCGGATCTTGCGGTTGCGAATCGGATCGCACACGATCGCCAGGTCGAGTTTTCCCTCCAGCAACGCCTCGAACGGATTGTCGGTGGCCTCCACGATCAGCTCGAACTCCACCGCCGGAAATTTGCGCTGAAACATTTTCAATCGCGGCGGCAGCCAGTGATACACCGTGTAGCACTCCGTCGACAGCCGGATCAAGCCGCGATCCACGCCGTTGCTGCATGCGTTGCCGTCGTGAATCTCCTTTTCCGCGCGCTCCAATTCCTCCAAAACGGCTCGTGCCGACTGCAGCAACCGCTCTCCCGCCGCCGTCAAAGTCATCGTGCCCTTCTGCCGCTCGAACAGTCGCGCCCCCAATTGCTCTTCCGCATCGCGCAATTGATGGCTCAACGCCGACTGCGTCAAATGCAGCCGGTTGCCCGCACGTGTAACACTGCCGGTTTCCGCAATTGCCGCGACCAGTTTCAGGTGCCGTATTTCAAGGTGCATATTGGTCTCCCCTCGCGTCCATCCGCATGAACGCAGCTCATCTCCACGATGAAATCAATCCATTTGCTACTGCTGTTTGCGGACCATACGCTGAATTCGCTGTAGAGGACTACCGGCTCCGGTCGGTGCTCGCTCCAGGAAGAGATGGCAGCGGCCGGGGTCGCCCGAAAGAACAGGCCTTCTGTAGCCACGAACGAGCGCCTTGACCTATCTACGCGCCGCCGCGGCTAACAGATGATTCATTTTGAGCATACTTCGCCCACGTCCGGACAGTATCTCGGCCCCGCAATCGCGCGCCATTTTGGCCCCCGCGGCGGGCCGCCACAGACCCGCCCGCCCCCAAGTCGTGCCCATATCCTCGCTTTCAAGCCGCGGCCTTCGCTATCTCCTGCTGGTGCTTTTCCTGCTCACGCCCCTGCCCAATCGCGCGCGCCCCAACGTTCTCCGCCTTCCCTTCCGCTCCGCGCACTCCATGATCATCGTGCAAGCCAAGATAAACGGCACCCCGGTCGCCCTCCTGCTCGACACCGGCGCTACCCGCACCATCGTCAGCGCTGACATTTACGGGAAAGTCCCGTTCCGCCTGCGCACCATCGAGCGCAACGCCAGAGGTCCCGGAATCTTTGGCGACAGCCTGATATTGCCCGTCAACCTCGAGCTAGCCAATCACATGTGGGCGGGCGAGCGCGTCGCCATCATGAACCTCGATGGCCTAAGCCAGGTCCTCGGCATCCAGTTCGACGGCCTCCTGGGCCAAGACATCCTCCGCGAATTCCACTCCGTCCGCATCGACTATCGCAACCACATCATCGAGCTCGAAGAGTAGCTGCGCGCTTTTCAGCCCTCCAATGCTAGGCCTATGCAGGGGCAGGGCTTAGGCGCGTTCCAGCGAGCGCTTCACGACCCTGCCGACCCGCATCCCGAAGGCATCTGCCCATTTCGGGAACTCTTGCTTTAAGGTATCAGGACCAGAACTACAGTATTTACTGGATACGCGGCGATTTCGCTTACGAATACGATTGCTCGGTGTTTAAGACATCGGCGTTTATACATGGATGACTAACCCCTTTCGCCAAAATAGCCAACTCGATAGCCATTGCCATCGGCGTGCCTGAATGCACGCACCAGGTAGCGGAGTGCTGCGTGATACGGATCCTGATCGTTGATGATCATGAAGTGGTGCGCCGGGGTGTGCGTTCGCTCCTGTCCCTTGAAAAAGATATTGAAGTATGCGGCGAGGCCGTGGACGGGCAGGACGCGATCGCAAAGGCGCAGGAGTTGCTTCCCGACTTCATTACCATGGACATCAGCATGCCGAATATGAACGGCCTGGAGGCGACCAGAGAGATTCGCCGCGTTATGCCCGATGTGCACATTCTAGTTCTCAGCCAACATGATGTTCCAGAGATGATGCAGCAGGCCGTTAATGCCGGCGCGAACGGATACGTCGTGAAGTCGGCCGTTTCCACGGCTCTTGTCGCAGCGTTGGAGAAAGTCAAGAGCGGTCAGCACGCTTTCGTTCCCGCCGTGTATGGCAGCACGCAAACGAACATCGATACGCAGGAAATCCTCCAACGAAGTGCGGCATTCGAGAAAGCGCTGCGCGAAAGCGAAGAGCGGTTGCGGATGGCCCAGCAAGTCGCTCGAGTGGGCGCGTTTGAGTGGAACATCAAAACCGGCGCAAACCGTTGGACGCGGGAATTGGAAGCCATGTACGGTCTACCTCCAGGTAGCTTTCCCGGTACACAACCAGCTTGGGAACGACTCGTGCATCCGGATGATCGGCAGGAAGTTGTACGCGCTGTCGAACAAGCGTTGCAAGGAGGAGCTTTTGAGAAGGAGTGGCGTGTCATCTGGCCGGATGGCTCGGTTCATTGGCTCTTGGGCCGAGCGTGGGTTTTCAAAGATCAAGAGGGTATGCCGCAACGTCTGACTGGCGTCAATATCGACATTACCGAGCGCAAAGTTGCCGAGCAAGATTTAACGAAAAGAGCGCACCTCCTCGATCTGAGCACCGACGCCATTCTCGTAAGGGACTCTGCGGATCGCATCACTTTTTGGAGCCAGGGGGCCGTCGAGATGTACGGCTATAGTCGCGAGCAAGCCTTGGGTCGCGTGAGCCACCACCTTTTCAACACTAAATTCCCTGAGCCGCTCGAGCGCATTAATGAAAAGTTTCTGCGCGACCAGCGCTGGGCTGGCGAGCTACTCCATACCCGTCAGGACGGGACGATAATTACCGTCTCCACCCGTTGGTCAATCGAGCGCGACACCCAAGGGAACATTGCCTCCATTCTGGAGACCAATCGCGACATCACCGAACAGAAACAAGGCGAGCAGGCGCAATACCGGCTCGCCGCCATCGTCGAGTCGTCCGACGATGCCATCATCTCCAAAAACCTCAACGGCATCATCACCAGCTGGAATGTCGGAGCGGAACGCATTTTCGGATTTACGCCCGACGAGGCCATCGGACAGTCGATTACCATCATCATCCCGCCGGAGCTCCGGGATGAGGAACGCGAGATCCTCCGCCGTCTGCGTTCCGGGGAGCGTGTTGAGCATTTCGAAACCATTCGCCAGACCAAGTATGGGATGCGGCGGCATCTTTCCCTGACGATCTCTCCGGTGCGCGATGCCAAGGGACGTATTGTCGGTGCGTCCAAAATCGCTCGCGACATCACCGAGAGAAAGCAGATCGAGCTCGTTCTTAAGGAAGCCGAGCTTTCCGGGCGTTTGCTGCAACTTCAAGACGAGGAAAGAAGACGCATTGCTCGCGAACTTCACGACGGCGTCGGACAGTTGCTAGCGGCGCTAGGCATGAACGTTGCGGGCATCGCGCAAGAAAAAGCAAAGCTTAGCGCGGCTGCTGCGCGATGTGTGGACGAAAATGGGGCTTTAGTGGAGCAAGCGCTCACGGAGATTCGCACCCTCTCGCATCTTTTGCATCCGCCATTCCTCGATGAAGTCGGCTTGGTGTCTGCATTGGAAGAGTACGTAGACGGATTCGGAAAACGCAGCAACCTCCGTGTAACCCTCGAGCTACCAGTGAAGATGAGGCGCTTACCTCGAGAGTACGAAATGTGCTTGTTCCGAATCGTCCAGGAATGCCTGACGAATATCCACCGGCATTCCGGAAGCGCTACAGCCCAGGTACGTCTCTCGCGTATACCTGGAGAAATCCATCTGGAAGTGGCCGATCAAGGGCGCGGAATCGATCCGGAAACCCAGGTAAAGTTCTTCGCCGGCAAGGGCACCGGCGTAGGCCTGCAAGGCATGCGCGAACGAGTAAGGAAGATGGGAGGCGCTCTACAGATTCAGTCCAACGGGAATGGCACCTCCCTGCTCGTGGTACTACCGGTCCGGGATCAGGCCGTTGTAGAGACTGATGGCGAGACGCTCGCCCTCCGGGACACCAGCGTATAACTCATGAGCCGAAGAGACGCGGAGGGTGCCGGGTGGCTCGGGTAAGTAAGCTCTCTCGCTCACACTGTGAACGGACGCGGAGGGTGCCCCAGGTTCGGTTTGAACCTGTGAAGAAACCCTCTGAATTTCATTCTTGCAAAACAAAGAATGTGCCGTAAGCTCGCGGCATGAGCCAAGAAAATGCGAGCAGCAAGCCTCTGATCCGCTACGTGAACCGGCAGCAGATGAGCTGGCGAGCGGTAGATGTTGAGAGACTTATCGGCGAAGACCATGCGGCGAGGGCCATTTGGACTTTGGTTGGGCGTTTGGATTTGAGTTCGTTTTATCGCGCCATCGAGAGCCGCGAAGAAGAAGGCGGCCGTCCGGCGTTCGATCCGCAACTGCTGATCAGTTTGTGGGTGTACGCCTACAGCCAGGGGATTGGTTCGGCGCGGGAAGTGGCACGGCGGTGCGAGTACGATCCCGGGTTCCAGTGGCTGACGGGGCTGCAGGAAGTGAACTATCACACGCTGGCGGATTTCCGCGTGGAGAGGCAGAAAGAGTTGGACGAACTGTTCACGCAGGTGTTGGCGGCGCTCAGCAAAGAAGGGCTGATCACGCTGGAACAGGTGATGCAGGACGGCACGAAGATCAAGGCCTTGGCGAGCACGCGGAGTTATCAACGGGAAGGAACGATTCAGGGGCATCTGGAGCGGGCGCGGGAACGCGTCGAGGAGATGGGCGATCCACGGAACGAAGAGACCAGTCCGAAAGCAACGCAAGCTCAGGTTCGTGCGCGGCGCGAGCAACAAGAGCGGCTGGAGAGTGCGCTGGAAGAGTTACGGAAGTTGCAGGAGCGTAAGAGCGGGGAAAAAGCCAAGAGCGAGGCGCGGGTGAGCACCAGCGATCCGCAAGCGCGAGTGATGCATCACTCCGATGGGGGATTATCGCTGAGTTACAACGCGCAGATTTCCACGGACGCGGCGCACGGACTGATTGTGGGAGTGGCAGTGACGCAGGCAGCCAATGACTACGGGCAGTTGTTGCCAGCGGTGGATCGCATCGAAGAACGGTTGGAGAAAGAGCCGCAACAGATGGTGGCGGATGCCGGCTACACCACGCGAGAAACGATTGAAGACATGGCCGAACGGAAAATAGATTTTCTGGGCAGCCTAACCGAAAAGGAGAAGCTGAGCCGCGCCGGCACCATGAATTGCCTCCCATCGAGCGCATTTGTCTACGACCGCGAACGAGACGTTTACATCTGTCCGGAAGGCAAGGAGTTGGCTTACGACTGCCGGCACACGAAGACCAGAGGCTTCGCGTATTACCGCTACGAGGCGGAGTGGCGTGATTGCCAAAGCTGCGCACGCAAGCCGCAGTGTTGTCCGGAGAATCAGAAGCAAGGGCGTTCGGTGGTCCGCAGCGAAGAGAGTGTGGTCGTGCTGGAGTTTCGGCAAAAGATGGCCTCGGACGAGGTCCACGCCCAATATCGCCGCCGCAGCCAGGTGGCAGAGTTCTGTCACGCATGGATCAAGAGCAAGCTAGGCCTGCGACAGTTTCACGTGCGTGGCTTGGTGAAGGTGCAGATGGAGATGCTGTAGGCCTGTCTCACCTACAACTTGCAACACTGGATCCGCTTGAGGAAACTAGAAGCCGCCGCAAGCTAAAGAACGCATAAACAAACCCACCGAGATCAGCCAATGCGATCCACAAAAGCACATGCGCTGACTCCTTCGTTGAGAGCGTGATGGGTTTCTTCACAGCTTCTTTGTGAACCTGGGCCTTGCGGTTGACCTTTTTTTCAACCGCTTGACACTCCAAGTCGACCAGTTCGAGTCCGGCGCCCATGTGCTGACACTCCCGTCCCGAATTGCTCGTTAAATGAACTTGAACTTGGCGTGGAAGCGAGGTGAATGTACTCTGTCTTAACACGACTCCCCGACAATCCAATGCCGGTTCGGGCAATCTACACGATTGCCCTTTTGTTCGCCCGAATGCCCAACCGCCCATCGCCAATAGCCCAGGCCATGGCGGCGAAATCACCTTCGGCGCAAACTCCGTCTGGCCCACGGTCATTGACGTCCCGCTAACCCAATCTCTCCCACCTCCAACACGGTAGCCCGCCAATACACCGGCCCCGGCGGCGACTCCGTCCGCTACAGTTTTTCCTCGCTGTGGCTAACCAACCTCCGCGGAGGCCAACTCTGGCGCCTCAATTAACCCAGGTACGTCCAGTGCTTGCAAAACTACAGTGCTTGCTGAGGACATCATTGGATGAGCATTGGTTAGGATTGAGTTTGGCTGCAATGCGCGCGATACTCTTCCTGACAGCGTTTATTTTCCTATGTTACGAATAGGGTGCGCGAAGAAGACCAAAATTTGACCCGGCTGCATGTGGCAGTACGATTGAGAATGCTGCTTTCCAATTCATAGAGGTTGAGGATTAGCATGATTTGTAGAGCAGTTTTTGGGAATTACGTTCCGGTTCTCGTTAAAATTGGCGACGAGGACTTTCAAACGCTCTTCAGAAAGTAGACATTGTGGCTTCTCGTCAAATCGAAGATCGTCGCGAAATTCCAAGATACGGGATCAAAGAGTCCGCGCGGTCGCTCGGAATGTCGATTGCCACGCTCGATTCCTGGGTAAACGGTAGGAAATACCCTACAACGGGCGGTCCGAGGTTCTTCAAACCTCTGGTAGAGCTTGCCTCCCCAGGGCTGCTTTCCTTTTATAACTTGGTCGAGGCGCACATCCTGCTCTCGACCCGGAAGAAGCATATGGTTGAAATGCCTTCCATCCGCAAAGCCATTGACTACGTGAGAAAAACCTACCCATCACCTCACCCTTTGCTCAGCGAAAGTTTTCTTACCGATGGCAAAGATCTGTTTGTGAAGAAAATCGAAAAAACCACAGGTCACGAACACACAATCAACGTCTCAAGTTGGGGGCAGCTAGGACTCGGTCCCATCTTGGACTTTTATCTCCAGCGAATTGAGCGTGACAATAAAGGTTGGCCCATCAAATTATTCCCAATTCGAATGAATTGGCCGGGAAATCTAAATAGCGAACCACCACGAGTGGTTGTCATAGACCCGGCGATCTCTTCAGGTAGGCCGGTCGTAAATGGAACTGGTGTCATGGCTGAAGTGATTGTTGGTCGGTTCAATGCCGGAGAAGGTATCGAGAGCATCGCGGACGACTATGGCCTGCAAGTTCCTCAAATTGAAGAGGTAATTCGCTACGCCCGAGCAGCTTGAAGTTCACATATTCTTCCTCGATCGCAATCTAGGGAGTAAGCAGTTGGCCGAGGCGTTGAGGAGGGAAGGGCTCATCGTGCGGGTTCACGATGAGCACTTTAAGCCTGACGAAGCAGACGAAGTATGGTTAGCGGCATGTGGACAGCGGTCTTGGATTGCGATTACCCCAGACAAACGCATTCTCAAAGACCCCGTGAGCATGCGCGCAATCGGAGCGAATAAAGGACGCGTATTTTTCCTGCCCCAGAACAATAAGAATCCGCAAATCTGGGCTCCTATCCTGACGTCGAACTGGACGCAGATTAAGGCTGTTCTCGCCGCCAGAATGGCGCCGTTTGTTGGGAAAATATCTCCAAGCGGAGTTTGGGATGTCAGAGAACTCAATCGGCACGGGAGAGAAAAAAAGAAACGGAAGATTTGAATCTCGAAGGACATCTATTGAATGGTGGGTCGCCCGGGTAAGTAAGCTTCTCTCGCTCACCGTTTGAACTGGCGCGGAGGGTGTCCCAGGTTCGGTTTTTGAACCTGGGTCTTGCCGTTGACTTTTTTTTCCAACCGGCGGGTGGCCCGGCTAGGTAAGCTTCTCTCGCTCACAGTCTGAACTGACGCGGAGGGTGCCCCAGGTTCGGTTTTTTTGAACCTGGGTCTTGAGGTTGACCTTTTTTTAACCGCTCGACAAGCAAGTGGGATCATGCCCGCAGAATCTTCTGGCAATGCGCGGCACGCTCCGTCAGCCCTTTGCTCAAACGCGCCAGAATCGGATGCTTTAGCCCTTCGCCTGCCAATTGCTGAATGACCCCCGGAATGCGCGCGGAAACCAGGTCCGCTAGCGCGCCAACTCGTGCGATCACCGAGTCGGCATCGCGCCGCACATCTTTCGCGAGCTTCTGCCACTGGCGCAGTCCGATGTCGTGCAGCCGGTATTCTCCCCCAATCTTCATCGCCATGCGCACGCGCCGCAGATCGAAATCCGGATACGGCAAAACGCTCGCCAAGTCGTACAGCGGCGCCAGCCGAACACTTCCACCCGCGCCAATCAGTACCGCATAGTTCTTGGCGTGCGCGTCGGTCCCGGCGATCAGCCAATTCAAAGCGACCGCATCCAGAAACGTCTCGATATCCTCTTCCGATTTCGTCGAGTACGTTCGCAACAACTCCACGGTTTGGCGAACGCCCGGCCCGCCCTCGCTCTCATACTTGCGCGTCGGCGGAATGGCCAGCGCCTGGCAAATATCCTCCTGGTGAATCCGCTGAAACGCGGCTCGTGCCACCTGCACCCGGTCGTAGCGCTCCACCACGATGGCGATCTGGTCTTCAAAGCGCATTACCCGCGAATTGGGCACCGCAAAGCCCAGCGCCCGCGCCAGTTCCAGGCAAAAGTGCTCGTTCTCGGCGTGCCCGTCAAACTCCCCGGTAGGCGGCTTTAAAATGTGCGTGGTCGGCACGCGGCCCGACGGCAAGCCCCACCGGCCATTCAGAAACAGCAGCGCCGTCTTCGGCTGCGCCCCGGCCAGGCTGAATTGCCCGGTATCCCGCGGCAGCCGCCACGCCCCGTGGTCCGCCCGCAAAGCCCGCAAACGTTCCGCGATCATTGCCTCCGTCAGCCAGTCAATGTCTGCGGGTGAAGCCCGCCTCAGCGCGTCCACACGCTCGGGCCGCACGAACTGCACCGCCCCAGGCGCATCCTCGCCCACATGCGCGATCAGCCCGAATGCATTGCGCGCCGAAACGTGAAACTTGCGTCCCCACTTGTCCAAGACCTGCTCGTTGTCCGGCAGCAATCCCCAAAGGTACGGATCGATCTTGGCGTGTCCATGCTCGCCCAGCGCCAGCGGCATTGAAAGCGACAGCGGAAAGGCATCCGCCGCCCTCCGCCAGTCTTCTGAATAGGTGAACGACAGTCTGCCGTTGCGGTCGCGCCTCACCCGCCCCATCTCGCGGTTCTCCACCAGCGCCACCAGTTCCGGCTCGCCCTTCATGATTTTTTCTTCCGCAGGTTATTGAGCAACTGGTCGATGTCCACAGGGCGGCGAGTTCCCGATGCTTTCTTCGTGGTGCGCTTACCAGCCCCAGAGGCCAGTCCCACGGTAAGCGTAATGCACAGGGCGTCCAGCGTGCGCAGCACCAGCGCCAGGCGCGCGCCGGGTTTGCCCCGCTCCAGATCCACAATCCACTGCCGGCCGGCGCCCACCTTGCGCGCCAGATCCACCTGCTTCCAGCCCAGCTTCAACCGGCGGTCCCGGACGACCGCCGCGAAATCCGCGGGTGTTCGCACGCGCATAAACCCTCCCGGCATGTCGCCGTTCGCCACCATCCTAACAAAGTCGTCGTTTGGCGACAACACCAAAAGTCGTCATTAGACGACATTCAACAATGTCGTCGATAGGCAACACATCTTCTAATAACCACTTGCTGCTGGACTTAGATCCATGATCGGGCCTGCCGCCCTTCGCCTCCTGCCTCCGTGTTCCGAAGGGCCCCAATCGTAAAAGGAAAGAAGATTACTCCTTGACAACTATAAAATATTAGGTTATTCTCCTTCATGAACCCTCGATTGCCATTCGAATGCCGCCCGCCGGCTACTCCCCTTCTTTGCCGTTTCCACCAGATCCTCGCTCACTCACTCTCCACGCCTCACTCGCTAACCTCTTTAGAATCCGCAGATCCAAAAAATGCGCCCATAACTCCTTTGCAATCCGCAGATCCAAAAATACAGCACTTAAAACCCTTTAGAATCCGCACTTACAAAATAAGGCGGGGGGAGGGGGGTAAATTGTTAACCAGCAGCGACCAAACCCGGTCCCGCAACTCAACCGATTTCCGGAAGAAAGACCGCCGTGCGCCCGGCGCTCCTCAGGTTGCCGCGCTCATCCTGCGATGCCATAATTCCAACTTGGCACTTATTGAGGGTTCGGTGCACCGGTCACCGTTTCTTCTGGGGGGCAACTTATGGCAATGCGCGATAGCTGGATTGAAAAGCGGCTCGCCCACGACGGCGGCAAGGTACCCGCCCGGGAGGGCGGCAAGCTAAACGGTGAGCAGGTTGCCGCCAATGGGAACGGCAACATGTCGCAGATGCACCTTGCTCGCAACGGCGTAATCACCGAAGAGATGCACTACGTCGCCAAGCGCGAGAAGCTCGAGCCGGAGCTGATTCGCAGCGAGATCGCGCGCGGCCGCTGCATCATTCCCGCCAATATCCATCACCGGAATCTCGAGCCCATGGCCATCGGCATCGCCACCGGCTGTAAGATCAATGCGAACATTGGCAACTCTGCTACAAGCTCCAACATCGACGAAGAATTGAAGAAGCTGCATCACGCCGTCCACTACGGCGCCGACACCGTCATGGACTTGAGCACCGGCGGCGACATTCCCACCATCCGCAAAGCGATCATCAACGCCTCGCCCGTGCCGGTAGGCACCGTGCCAGTCTATGAAGCGATTTCCCGCGTCCGCCGCCCCGAAGATCTCACCTTCGACCTCATGCTCGAAGTGATCGAAGAGCAAGCCGAGCAGGGCGTCGACTACATGACCATCCACGCCGGCGTGTTGCGCGAACATGTGCCGTTCGTGCGCAAGCGCATTACCGGGATCGTCAGCCGCGGTGGCTCGCTGATGGCCCACTGGATGGAGCATCACAAGAAACAGAACTTCCTCTACGAAAACATCGAGAAGATCTGCAAGGTTTTCAAGAAGCACGACGTGAGTTTTTCATTTGGCGACGGCTTGCGTCCCGGCTGCATCGCCGACGCCAGCGACGAAGCGCAATTCGCCGAATTAAAGGTCCTCGGCGAACTCACCAAGAAGGCCTGGGAGCACGACGTCCAGGTGATGATCGAAGGTCCCGGCCACATTCCGCTAGACAAAATCAAAGAGCAGGTCGACAAGGAAATGGAGTGGTGCCACGAAGCCCCGTTCTACACGCTAGGGCCGCTGGTAATTGACATCGCCCCTGGCTACGACCACATCACCAGCGCCATCGGCGCGGCCATGATCGGCTGGCACGGCGCGTCCATGCTCTGCTACGTCACGCCCAAGGAGCACCTCGGCCTGCCGAATCCGGAAGACGTAAAGCAGGGCGTGATCGCTTACAAAATCGCGGCCCACGCGGCCGACGTCGCCCGCCACCGTCCTGGCGCACGCGATCGCGACGACGCCCTCAGCTACGCCCGCTTCCTCTTCGACTGGAACAAGCAATTCGAGCTTTCCCTCGACCCCGCCACCGCCAAGGCCATGCACGACGAAAACCTGCCCGACGACTTCTACAAGGAAGCCAAGTTCTGCTCCATGTGCGGTCCCAAATTCTGCTCCATGAACATCACCCAACTCGCCGACGCCGAAGGCGGCCACGACCAGTCCGAGCGCAAACAGAAATTCGTCGAACTGCTAGCCAAAGTGCAAGGCGCCGGCGCCTGAAGAGAAACGCAGGCAACGCGTGCGAGGAGCCTGTAGTGCCCACGCGAGCGGCCGAATCCAGTAGTTCATTTACTTTTTAGCTAAGTAGTTTAACCGGGTGGCATTCTTTTCTTCTCCAGCCCTGCTACGATTGTCGCAAACCTGCCTGAAGCAAATAGGGCGGCGCGGGCACACATGGCTAAAGCTGCGGCAAACTACCAGATCCTGGTAGTGGACGATTCTCCTGTTTCTCGCAAACTGGTCGAGCACGCTCTCGAAGCTGGCGATTACTCGCTGCTTTTCGCTAAGAGCGGCCAAGAAGCGCTGGAGTTGTTCCGGCGGCATGCGCCCTCCATCGTAGTGACCGACTGAATGATGCCGGACTTTTCCGGCTTGGAACTTTGCGAACGCATTCGCGCGGACGCGCAGCGGGAGTACACCTACGTCATCATGCTCAGCGCCAAAGCCGAAAAGGATCACGTAGTGAAAGGGCTGGCCGCGGGAGCCGACGACTATTTGACCAAGCCGTTCGATCCCGGCGAGTTGCTGGCACGCGTAGGCGTGGGCTGCCGCACGGTGGAACTCCACCGCGAGATCGATGCGAAAAATCGGCTGCTGGAAGAGATCGCGCACACCGATTCGCTCACCGGCTTACCGAACCGCCGCGCCATCGAGGAGTGGGCCGCGCGGCAACTTCGCGGAGCGGCACGGCACGGATTCCCGCTATGGGTGGTGCTGGGCGATCTCGATTCCTTCAAGAAAATCAACGACAACTACGGGCACGACGCGGGTGACGAAGTATTGCGGAGGTTTTCCGAAATTTTGAAAGGGAACACGCGAGCTTCGGATATTTGCGGGCGCATGGGCGGCGACGAATTTCTGCTGGTGATCACGCACGTCGCCAGCGGATACATTCAATCGACGGTCAACCGCATGCGCGAAGAATGGGCCGGCTGCGAATTCGAGTTTGGCGGAAACGCGGTGTCCATCACGGCGAGCTTCGGGATCGCGGGCTTTTGCGGCAAGGAAGCCCCCACATTTCAGACGCTGGTGCAGCGAGCGGACAAGGCGCTGTACGCAGCGAAGCGTTCCGGTGGAAATCACGTGATGATTGCGAAGGACGAGACCAGCGATGCGTGAACTTTTGGAGCGCGTCCGTGCCGAGCGCTGGTAAGCCGCGCCGGGACGTCTTAACGGTTGGACTTCGCAGGGGCGTTCAGGTTGTCGCACTTCTCGTCGCCGGAGAGCGAGTCCATGCAGTCGAATTGGGATTCTGATTTCGTCCAGCCGGTTTGGCCCTGGGCGTTCTTTACCTGGACCCACCAGTCTTTGCGTCCGTCGGAGATGACTTTGGCGGCGCAGTCGAACAGGCAGCCGGTGCTGTTTTTCTCGGTGATGAAACTGCAATCGAATTGTTTTCTCCAGTGGCCCTTGGTCCAAATATCCGCGAACCCTTCGCCGCGATACATGTAGCGCAGGATGATGTCGCCCGGCTGAAGCTGGAGTTCGGGCAGGGGCTGCAGGACATGAATGCGGTCCGGTTCATAGGTGATGTGCACCCCCGTAATTCCTGTCACCACCTCGCCGGTCTTCAGTGTGACTACCGGTTTGCGGTCTTCTTTCCAGCTGGAGTACAGCGTAACTTCCTTGATAACGATCCATTTCCTGAATTTGCAGCCTTCGAAGGGGCATGCGTTGAGGTTGATGACAGGAAGCGCCGGTTCGATGGACGCGGATTTGCCGGCTGGCGACGGGGATTGCGCTGCGAACAGGGAACATGCGCCCAAACAGAGCATTGCAAGGAATCGAAGGCGCTTCATGAATTCAAGATAGCAGAACGGGGAGGGGCGCGGACTCTTTTGCCGGGCGGTAGAGCTACGCAGAGGACGGCCGCGGCTGAAGGTTGTGATATATTGCGGGCCTTTCGCCGGAAGCGGGAGGTCGTATGGCTAGAGTCACTGGACTGGGCGGGGCATTTCTGCGGGCTGCCGATCAGAAGGCCCTCTATGCATGGTACGAGCAACATCTTGGGGTCGGCAGCCCCCACGGATCGTTCGTTTTTCCGCATGAGACACAGCGGGCTTCCATCGCTGTGGCCTTCTTTCCGAAGACCTCGGAGTACTTTCCGGTTTCGCAGCCCGCGATGCTTAATTTTCAGGTGGATGATCTGGATGGCGTGCTCGACAAGTTGAATGCGGCGGGAGTGGCAGTCGATCCCAAACGCGAGGAAGCCGATTACGGCCGATTTGGATGGTTTACCGATCCGGAGGGAAATCGGGTCGAGCTTTGGCAACCGGCCGAGTAAGGAATTCACGGTATCCCGGACGCAACGCACATTTTCAGAAGCGAGCTGGAAAGGCCGGGATGGAGATCGATCCCAATAATCCGGTAGTGCGGTTGTGCGCGGCGGGCGTCGCCGCCGAGATGCAGGGGAGATTGGACGAAGCGACGCGCCTGTACCGGGAAGCCTGGGAAGCGCGGCAGGATGACTACGAAGCTTGCATTGTCTCGCATTACCTGGCACGAGTGCAGCGGACGCCTAACGAGGTGTTGGCCTGGAATCAGGAGTCGCTGCGTTACGCAGACGCTGTAAAAGACGAGAGAGTGGCGCCATTTTATCCCTCGCTCTATCTGAACATGGGGAAGGCTCACGAGGACTTGGGCAACCGGGAGGAAGCCCGGAAGTTTTATCGGCGGGCGGAGGTGAAAGTGGCGAGTTTGCCGGAAGGAAAGTACGGCGACATGGTTCGTCGCGGCGTTGCCGAAGGCTTAAGGAGAGTCGCCGAGCTCCGACAGCCGGCGGGGTAAAGAGAAAGCATCGGGAGTAGTGGTCGGTCCGAGGTGGCAAGACCAAGCGTAGGGGCGATTCGGCTGGTCTCTGGACATTGAAGGAAACCGCGTCGAGCTCTGGCAGCTAGGGATGCAGTGATCCGCTCTCGATGGAGATCCGGTGCTATACTCCGCCGAGAAATTCTCGTTTGAAATCGAACGAGCTTTTAGGGCCGAAGGCGCGGGTTTAAGAGGATCGAATCCTCGTTGAACGAGGATGGCAGGCACGATTCGGGTTGGAGTCGAAGAATTTCTGGGGAGGATGGACGATGGCGTTTGTTCGGGCGGTTGGAACGGGCGACATACCCGTGGGGGCGATCCGGGAAGTGGATGTAGCGGGGAAGGCCATCGCGATCGCGAACGTCGGGGGAGAGTTTCACGCTATCGACAATACGTGCTTGCACCGGGGCGGGCCATTGGGCGACGGTCCGCTGGAGGGCAAGATCGTGACATGCCCGTGGCATGGGTGGCAGTACGACGTCACGACCGGCAAGATCGGGCAGAACCCGTCGGTGGGTGTGGCTTGCTACGCGGTGGAGGTGCGGGGCGCGGAAGTGTTCGTCGATCTAGGTTGAGTGCTATGTAAGTATTTGATTATAAGCAGTTTAACGTATGATTTGGGCATGGGTTAGAGTCCGGGGCGAGAAAAGTCCAAATTTTGGATGGTCTTTCGGGCTAACCCTCACATTTTGTTTCGCTTTTCTGCTGGCGACGTGTATAGTCCCGTCTCGAATATTCGATGGCGCTTCCGACCTCGCACCGACATTACTGGATCTTCAGTGCCGACCCGCACCACTACCATTGGGATACGCTGTTCGTAAAGGGTAAGGAAATGTGGCATGGGGCGGCCGGGAAGGCCGACGCTATCCGTGCGCTCAAGCAGGTGCGCAAGGGTGACCGGGTGTTGTGCTACCACTCGGCGCCGGAACGGTCGTTGTACTCGATCGCGGAGGTGACGCGCGATCCTTATCCGGATCCTCATGATCACAAGGGGAAAAACCTGGTGGCTGACTTGCGGGCATTTGACCGGTTACCGAGGCAGGTGACCCTCGCGGAGCTCCGGGGTAATCCGGCACTGAAGAAAGTGAAAATGCTTAAGAACGTTCGCTTGCTGATCTCTGCGATTACAGACGTCGAGTACCAGGAGATTTTGCGGATGGCTGGGATTGTGGCGACGCCTGGGATTCCGCTGCCTTAGTGGCAGAGAACGCTCCGGCGTAGGGATTGCGGCCTGTGAATGTGACATTCGGCTAGAACCCTGAATTGAGTGTGTATGGCGTTGTTCAAACGCGCCCTCAGCGGCTGAAGCGGCGCTCGCTCGCCGATACTTTGAGCACGGCTTAAAGAGGTTGCGGAAAAAGTCGTTCGCTTGGCGGAACCATTCCCTGCCTGCGTTGAAGCTGTGAGACTTAGTTGTCGCGCACAGCCAGGAATGGCTGTGCCACGGGAGTTTTGATGGCCGGGCGAGGTTTACTGGGGTGATTAATGGGTTTGCTCGGCCGCTCTGGGATTTTTGTTGGTTGTGTTGCTGCGTTCATGACTCTCCTTCCGCAGAATCCACATCGAGATGATTTGCTGGCCAATATTTCTTCTGGGAAGACGCGTGTGCTGGACCTCAGTTATGCGATCAACGACAAGCTGGTGCCCTGGCCGGGAGATACGCGCGTGTTTGAGGCGCAGGTGAATGCGACCGTGGAGAAGAATGGATATTTTACGCGCAGCTTCTGGATGCTGGAGCATTACGGGACGCACCTGGATGCGCCGATTCACTTTCCGCCGGGTAAAGTGACCGTCGATAAAATTCCTACGAAACAATTGTTTGGGCCTGCGGTTGTCCTTGATGTGCGGGCTGAGGCTGTCAAGGATGCGGACTACCTGCTTTCGGTGGCGCGAGTGGAAGAGTGGGAAAAACGGCACGGGCGGATTCCTGAGGGCGCGATCGTTTTGCTGCGGACAGGTTGGGCGGCGCGATGGCCGGATGCGCAGCGATATCGGAACGAGGATGCGCAGGGGCGGATGCATTTTCCGGGATTTTCCGTGGAGGCGGTCAGGGTGTTGATGGAACGGAAGATCAGCGGGCTTGGGTGCGATACGCTCAGCGCGGATTATGGGGCTTCTACGGATTTTGCGGTGCATCATTTGGCGTTGGGAGCGGGATTGTACCACCTTGAGAATCTCTCGGATTTGAGTGGCGTGCCGGAGGCAGGGGCGTTTTTGATCGTGGCGCCGATCAAGTTGGAGGGGGGATCCGGTGGAGCGGTGCGGGTGTTTGCGTTGGTGGGAGAAAGCGAAGTAAAGAAGTAATGAAATAATGAAGTAGAGAGTAAGGATTCGATGCGCGGACTGTGCGCGTAAATTTGCCAACCGCTTAGCAGCGAACTTATTTCGGGTTTTATGCGTCTCAAGGGGTGGGTGGTTCCTCGTCTGGTGAAGGTGGGTTCATGAAAACAGTTCGGTTTGGCGGGATCGCAGCGGCGATTTTGTGTGTGACTTTGTTCGTCGCAGGCGCCGCTCGGGGGCAGCAGGACTTCCCGGTTTCCGCGCGGACGCTTAAGAACGGAATGAAGGTGCTGGTGCAAACCGACCACAGCATTCCGAACGTTGCGCTATACATTTTCTATCGGATTGGATCGCGGAATGAGCGCCCGGGGACGACCGGGCTATCGCATTTTTTTGAGCACATGATGTTTAACGGGGCGAAGAAATACGGGCCGGGAGATCTTGACAAGGTGATGGAAGCCAACGGGGGCGCGAATAATGCGTATACGACGCGTGACGTGACGGTGTATCAGGATTGGTTTCCGCGATCGGCGCTGCCGTTGATTTACGACATCGAGTCGGACCGCATCCGCGATTTGTCATTTGATCCACAGAAGGTGAAGTCCGAGCGGGAAGTGGTGGCGTCGGAGCGGCGGCTCAGCGTGGATAACGAGAACAGCGGAGTGCTGGACGAGCAACTGTGGGCGACATCTTATATCGCGCATCCCTATCAGTGGCCGGTGGTGGGCTGGATGAGCGATATCGAGCACTGGACGATGGAAGATTTGAAGCATCATTTTGAAATGGGGTATTCGCCGAACAACGCGACGATGGTGGTGGTGGGCGACGTGTCGGCGGACGAAATTTTCAAACTGTGCGAGAACTACATTGAGCCAATTCCGACGCATGCACCTCCGCCGCCGGTGACGACCGTGGAGCCGCCGCAGATGGGAGAGCGGCGATTGGTGGTGCACAAGGCGGCTGAGTTACCGCTGCTGATGTTGGGGTATCACGTACCGCGATCGAACAGCCCGGATTTTTATGCGCTGAACATATTGCGAACGATCTTGTTCCAGGGAGAGAGTTCGCGGATGTATCAGCGGCTGGTGGACAAAGATCAAATCGCGCTGGATGTGTCGTCGGAGGTCGAGCCGTCGTTTGATCCGTCGATGGTCGAAGTAGTGGCACAGCCCAAGCAGGGAGTGGATCCGCAAGCGTGCGAGAAGGCGATTTATGAAGAGCTGGAGCGGGTCGCAAACTCGCTGGTTGCCGATACGGAACTGGAGAAGGCGAAGAATATACGGCTGGTCGAGTTTTACCGGCAGATGCGTACGATCAACGGGCGTGCGAACACGATTGGCACGTACGAAGTATTCTTCGGGGACTACAACAAACTTTTCGAGGCGGCGAAGAACTATTCGGCGGTGACAAAAGAGGACGTGCAGCGAGTCGCGAAAGTCTATTTTGGAGCGAACAACCGCACGGTAGCGACGCTGATGCCGGAAAACGGAGAGAAGGCAAAAGAATGAGGCGCGGCCAGGTGATCGCGAGACTTGTTGGCATAGCTGCCCTGTTTGTTTTGGCTTGCTCGATCGCGCCGGCGCAAACGCTACATTTGCCGCCACACGAGAAAGTCGTCTTGAAGAATGGCTTGACGGTGCTGCTTCTTGAAAAGCACGGGGTGCCGTTGGTGAATATTTCGGTGATCGTGAAGGCGGGTGCAGGCAGCGATCCATCGGGCCAAGAAGGGCTGGCAACGACCACCGCTGGACTGCTGCGCAAAGGAACGAAGAAGCGAAGCGCGCAGCAGTTTGCAGCAGACCTTGACTACATCGGCGGCGAATTCGAAGCCGAGGCGGGTCCGGACTTCACAGCGATTCGAGCGGAGTTTCTAACCAAGGATCTGGCGCGAGGTCTGGATCTTTTTTCGGATGCGTTGTTGCACCCCACGTTTCCGCAGGACGAGACGGACAAATTTCTGGCGCAGTCGGTGGACGCCGTGAAATCGGCGAAAGACGATCCGCGATCGGTGATGATGCCGTACTACTCGGGATACCTGTACGGAACACATCCGTACGGACGCCCTACTAGCGGAGATGAGATTTCGCTGAAGCGAATTCAGCGCGAAGGGGTGGTGAAGTTTTACGAGGCGAACTACACGCCGGGGAACACGATCGTGGCGGTTGCAGGCGAGTTCAATGCCGCGGAAATGAAGGCGAAGCTCGAGGAACTATTCGGGGTGTGGGATTCGCGGACGGTGAAGAGCGTGGTCATTCCAGGAGCAGCGCCGGCGAAAGGGAAACGCTTGCTGCTGGTCGACAAGCCAGATGCGTCGCAGACTTATTTTGCGATCGGCAATGTCGGAGTGGCGGCGAACGATCCGGACCGCGTCGCGATCCATGTGGTGAATACGATTTTTGGCGGAAGGTTCACCTCGGAGCTGAATGAAGCGCTGCGCGTGGAGTCCGGATACACTTACGGCGCGCAATCGTTTTTCGATCAGCGCAAAATGCCGGGGCCGTTCGTGATCTTCAGCTTCACCAAGAACGAAACGACGACGCCAGCGATTGACCTGGCGTTGAAGATTTTAGGCAAGTTGCACAAAGACGGAGTCACGGAGGAGCAACTGAAGTCAGCGAGGAGTTACATCAAGGGACAGTTTCCGCCAGAGATCGAAACCTCGCGTCAACTGGCGCGAACGATTGCGATGCACGAGTTTTACGGGCTCGGCGACGATGAAGTGAATCAGTTGGAAGCGCGGCTGGATGCGGTGACGCCGGGAATCGCGCGACAAGTGATCGAGAAGCATTTTCCGGCGGAGAATCTGGTGTTCGTATTGATCGGAAAGGCCTCAGCGATCGGCCCCGCCGTTCAGAAATATGCTACGAGCCAAGACACGCGGCTGCTCAGCGATCCCGGGTTCTGGCCGGCGCCGGCTGCCGCGAAAAAATGAATGGGCCCCTTCCAGTTTTCTTGTTCGGCTAGACCGGACGTGCAGTGGCGCTCGTCTCAAAAACGCCACAAGAACTGACGCGGCCTATTTCGGCTTGTTGGCGAGGGTCTTGGAATAGAGCCACGGGTAGAGTTTCGGCTCATCGTAGGCTTTGTCCCAGGAGACGTGCTTTATGCCGGGATATTCGGTGTAGTGGACTTCGGCACCGACCGCTTTCATGGCGTCCGCCATGCGTTGGGATTCCGCGACGGGAACGATGTTGTCGTCGGCGCCATGAAAGATCCATACCGGAAGTTTTCCGATCTTGGCTGCCACGTCAGGATACGCCTTTGGCCCATCGGGCGGAGAAAATTTCGCCAATTCGGGGTGGGTTTTTAGCGTGGCGTCTGGAGGATGAACGCCTCCGCACACAACGACCAGGGCGGCGAACTTGTCCGGATATTTTGCAGCCAGGTGCCAGCTGCCATAGCCGCCCATGGAGATTCCCGTCAGGTAGGTGCGCTGCGGATCGCCGTGAAATTCTTTTGTGGCGGCTTGCAGGGTGGCCATGGCCATATCGTCCATCGGCGGCTGAATCCACCAGGTATTCTTGCGGCATTGCGGCATCACGACGATCGCGTGGAAGTGTCCGCGGTCGGAGCGAATGGCGGTGCCGATGCCGACGTCGGTTTGATCCAGGCCATCCTCGCCGCGCTCGCCCGAGCCGTGAAGAAAGAGGATGACCGGCCATTTTTCGTGGGGCGTCCAATCTTCGGGGATGAACACCTGATACTTGTACGTAGTGCCTTCTAGCGTGATCGTCCGGTCGAGGAAGCCAGTGTCGCGTTGTCTGCCTAACGCTGGGATTCCGATGATCAACGATAAGAGCAACAGCGCAAGAGTCCTTCCCGACGCGATGAGCACCAATTCCTCCGAACTATAAACTTTAGCATGACTCTCGAAAGTGAACGCCTGCCGGCGCCTTCTTAACCGTCTTCTTGACCGCGTTATTAGCACGGGCGGGCGCCTTGCGAAGAGCCAATGTGATAATTTGATGAGGAAGGAATCATGCCTGAACTCCCGGAAGTCGAGACTGTCGTTCGAGGTTTGCGCCAGTCGATCCTTGGGCGGACGATTTTGTCCGTGCGGCTGGGGAAGAAGGATTTCATCGACGATCCTGTGGCGTTGGAGGAACACCTTCCTGGCCGCCGGATTGAGGTGATCGAGCGATTTGGCAAATTCATGTTGCTGCGGCTGTCCGCTGCCGCGAGTGATGCTGGCGTCGATGCAAACGGGGACGCTACGCCCGCCGCGCTGCTCGTACACCTGGGCATGACCGGGCAACTGGCACCGAGCTCCGCCGCACAGCCTTCCAATAAGCACACCCATGTATATTTGACGCTGGATGACGGCAGAGAGCTGCGCTACACGGATGCGCGGCGATTCGGGCGGATGGCTTACCTGACGGCGGTGCCACTCGCGGAGGAGCTAAGGGCGTTTGGCGTGGACCCGCTGGAAGTGAATACGACGGAGTTCGCAGCACGCATTCGCACACGCTCCGCACGGATCAAGGCGCTCCTGCTAGATCAGAGCGTGCTCCGGGGTGTCGGCAATATCTATGCCGACGAGAGTTTATGGCGCGCGAAGATTCACCCGGCGCGGCTCGGCAATCGGCTAAGCGCGCGTGAAGCCGAAACCTTGCGTAAGGCGCTACAGGATATTTTGAAAAAGGCGATCGTGATGCGCGGGTCGTCGATTTCGGATTTTCTTGACGCCGATGGGGAGCCGGGAGAGTATCAGCGGCGCCATCGCGCCTACGGGCGGGAAGGTGAACGTTGCTATCGTTGCCGTACGCTAATCCGGCGTATCATCGTCGCCGGCCGGAGCAGCTATTTTTGCCCGAAATGCCAGTCGGCGCCGCGCCGCCGAAAGTAGCGCAAGGCATCGCGAAACTTGTCAGGGATATTCAGGCGTCTAAGGCTATGGCGAGCGGTAAGGCGGGGACCGGTGGATCGCCGCAAAGGCCGCGAGAAGTGGCCGAGTTTACACACATCAATTGGAAACAAAAGGGGAGAACGGATGAATTCACGTCGAGTCGGTGTGCTCGTGCTCGGTTGCGTGGTTGTGTTGGCGGGTGTGCGCACGGGATTGGCGCGGCCTTCGCCGGATGAGAAGAGTTCTTTTGCGACGTCAGATGGCCAGATCATCGGCGAAATTCGCGATCATAGCGAGGTGATGGCCAACCCGAGTATCTGTCCGACAGCATCGGGCAGCGCATGACGGGATCGCCACAGCTCAGGCAAGCGAGTGATTGGACCAAGCAAAAGTTCGCCGAGTATGGCTTGACCAACGTTCACCTGGAGGCGTGGACAATGGCCCGCGCGTGGACGCGCGGAACCGCCGGCGCACGAATCGTCACGCCGGCCGAGCATCCTCTGACAATTGCCGCGGCCGCCTGGTCGCCGAGTACGCCGGGGGTGGTGCAGGGGCAGGTGGTGTATTTCGACGCGAAGAAAAAAGAGGACTTTGGCAAATTTCACGGCAAGCTGAAAGGCGCGGTCGTCATCTACCAGGAACCAGAAAGCTTGTCGCCACCGAAACCCGTCGATCCATACCGCGCCGTGACACGAGCTATGCAGCAGCCGCCCCCACGAATGGGCGAGCCGCCGATTGCCGACCCTTACAACGCGTTTTTGCAGACGGCCAAAGAACGGACGCAATTTTTCAAGGACGAGGGCGTTGCGGTGATCCTGCGCGACTCGGATAAACCGCACGCCTTGCTGAACATGACCGACATCAGCCTGGAAAGATACGCGCCTGGCGTGATCCCGACCGCGTTTATCACCGGTGAGGGTTACCGGATGATTTTCCGCTTGCTGAAACATGGGCCGGTGCAAGTCGAGGTCGAGATGACCAACAAGATGGGCGACAAGCCGGTGGAGGTCTACAACACGGTGGCGGACCTGCGCGGCTCAGTAAAGCCGGAAGAGATGGTAATCCTGGGAGCGCATCTCGATTCGTGGGATCTCGGCACGGGATCGACGGATAACGGTACCGGGTCGATGGCCGTGCTTGAGGCGGCGCGCGCGCTGGCGAAACTCAATCTGAAACCGAAGCGCACGATTCGATTTGTGTTGTTCAGCGGCGAGGAACAGGGACTGTACGGCTCGGAGGAATACGTCAAAGCGCATCAACAGGAGCTCGACAAAATTTCTGGCGTTTTGGTGCATGACACCGGAACCGGACGCGTTCTGACGCTCGGGTTACACGACAACTATCAAGACCGCGAATTGGTCGATGAGACGCTCTCACCGCTGCGTGAACTAAGACTGCTTGAGCCCAGCATGTCACGATCTTATGGCACCGATCACCTTTCCTTTGATGAGGCCGGCGTGCCCGGATTTTACTGCATTCAGGATTTTGCGGAATACCGGCTGACGCACCATAGTCAGTCGGACACCTTCGACAAGGTGTGGAAGGATGAACTGAACCAGGGCGCGGAGGTGCTTGCGGCGTGGGCTTACAACACTGCGCAGCTGCCCGGCATGCTTCCACGGCGTCCGCTGCCTTACAATCCGGCACCCGCGGCAAACGCGAAGAAAGTGGAGGCGAAGCCCGATCCGATGGAAGAGATGGACACGAAAATCATCGCGCAGGTCAAAAGTGACGAGCCGGAACTGAAAGCTAACCTAACGTATCTCGCGGACCGCATCGGTCCTCGACTCACGGGGTCTCCGCAGCTTGACCGCGCGAGCCATTGGACCGAGGAGCAGTTCAAGGCGGCAGGATTGACCAGCGCGCACCTGGAGACGTGGAGTATCGCGAACAGCTGGACGCGCGGGCCTGCGACCGGTCGTATTCTCGATCCTGCAGATCAATTGCTAACGTTGGCATCTGGAGGGTGGTCGCCCAGCACGGATGGAACAGTCCGAGGTTCGGTGGTGGGCGTGGCGTATCGCACGGTGGACGATCTGGAAAAATACCGCGGCAAATTGAAAGGAGCAATCGTGCTGCTGGGAGCTCCCAGAGAGATGGAGCTTCCCACGAATCCGCTGACCACGCCATGGAATGAAGAAGCTGTGCCGGTGGCGCACCCGAAGGGAGATACGCCGTATATTTCGGGTGACTACCGAAAAATTCGGCAGGCGTTGACGAAAATGATGGAGGAAGAAAAGCCGCTCGCGGTGCTGGTAGGCTCCGAGAAAGAGTATGGGCTGATGAATATGGGCAACCCACTGTCGCGCGATTATCAGGCTGCGGCGGCTCCGACGGCCTTCGTCGAGCGCGAGAACTATCTCCAGTTGTGGCGCTTTCTGGAGCAAGGACCGGTACAAATCGAGGTAAACATTGGCGGTAAGCTGAGCGGCAAACCCGTGGATGTGTATAACACCGTCGCGGAAATTCGCGGAACGGAGAAGCCGGACGAGGTCGTGATCATAGGCGGGCACCTGGATTCCTGGGACCTGGGAACGGGCGCGACCGACAATGGCACGGGCTCGATGGCGGTGCTCGAAGCCGCGCGGGCCTTGCAGAAGCTTGGCGTGAAGCCGAAGCGGACGATTCGGTTCGTGCTGTTCACCGGGGAAGAGCAGGGACTGAATGGCTCAAGGGCATACGTTAAAGCGCATGCCAGCGAACTGGGAAACATTTCTGGTGTGCTGGTTCACGACACCGGAACCGGAAAAGTTCTGACCGTCGGTCTGATGGCGAATTACGCCGCGCGGGAAGAGATGGACCATGTGCTATATCCGCTGGCGAAGGCACCGGGCATCGAATTGGCTGAGCCGAGCTTGCGGACGGAAGGCGGCACGGACCACGTGCCGTTTGACGAGGCTGGCGTGCCGGGCTTCTGGTGCGTGCAGGACAATGCGGACTACGACAAAACGCACCACTCGCAGGCGGACACGCTCGACCGCGTGAAGTGGGACGATCTCACCGAGGGTGCGCAGGTATTGGCCGTGTTTGCGTACAACGTGGCGCAACGTCCGGACCTGCTACCTCGAAAACCGGCGAAGCCCGCGCCGCCTGCGGAGTAGGCGTCGTGAGTGACGGCGTGTTGCTTGGGAATCGTTCTCGGAAGTCGGTCCAGCGATGAGGGCGGTGGTGCAACGAGTCAGCCGCGCGTGGGTGACCGTTGAAGGCCGCGTTACCGGACGGATTGATGCGGGCCTGATGATTCTCCTCGGTGTGGGGCGCGACGACACCAATGAGGTTGCCGCGTCGATGGCTGAAAAAGTCGCCAATCTCCGAATCTTTGAGGACGACCATGGAAAGATGAACAAGTCGCTGCTGGAGGTTAAGGGCGGAGCATTGGTGGTCTCGCAATTCACGTTGTATGGCGACGCGCGCGGCCAGCGGCGCCCGAGTTTTATGGCAGCGGCGCCGCCCGACAAGGCGGTTGCGCTATACGAAGAGTTCAGTGCGGCGTTACGGAAGCTCGGCGTTACTGTCGCGACCGGAGTATTTCAGGCCATGATGTCGGTGGAATTGGTGAACGAAGGCCCGGTTACGATTCTTCTCGATTCCGACAAGACCTTCTAGCGGTGGCCACCGCCTACAAGACGCACCGCAAATGACGTCGATGACAGAGAAGAGCAAGCCATCGGAACCGAAGATCCGTCGCGCGAAAAGCGGCGATGCCGCGGACCTCGCGGCGCTTAGCGGCGAGCTTGGCTATCCCGCCACGGCGGCCGAGATAAAATCGCGGTTGAGCCGCCTGAAGTCCGCCGCCAACGATGCGTTATTCGTTGCTGAATGCGATGGCGAGGTGATTGGCTGGCTGCATATCAGCGTCAACCACCTGATTGAAGTGCCCACTCGAGCGGAAATCAACGCATTCATCGTAAGTGAAAAGCAAAGAAGCAAAGGGGCTGGAGCTCGATTGCTCGACGCCGCGGAGAAATGGGCGCGCGGTAAAAAGTGTGAGCATATGTCCGTGCGCTGCAACGTGGTTCGCGACCGCGCGCACGCTTTCTACCAACGGCACGGCTTCGAGCACTACAAGACGCAGAAGGCGTTCCGCAAACCGCTTTGATACTTTGATACCAGGTCGATTCGATGCAACCAGACAAAACTGCGGCGTTATCGCTCGTTCGGCTTGGTGTCGATCTTGATTTCGAGTATTTCGGCCCAGTCCTTGCCGGTTACGAACAATCTGCGCCGCTTGGCGTCGTAGGCGATCCCGTTCAGCACATCTTCGGGCTCGTGTTTACTCCGAGCTATGACGGATGCTAAGTCGATCCATGCCAGCACTTGACCCGAGCGCGGGTCGATGCGAGCGATCCGCGGGGAATGCCAGACGTTGGCGAAAATCTCTCCATTGATATATTCGAGCTCGTTCAAGTTCGTCACTGCTATATTTCCCGCATACACTTCGAGTGTTCGTACGATTTCGAAGGAAGCTGGATCGATGAATTGCAGTTTGTTCGACCCGTCGCTGAGGATCAGCGAGGTGTCGTCGTGCGTCAGACCCCAGCCTTCCGATTCGTAATGAAATTCTCCGATGCGGCGAAAGGTGCGTACGTCGTAGATGAATCCAATCTTCGACAGCCAGGTTAGCTGATAGATCTTGCCGCGAAAATAGTCAGGCCTTCGCCGAAATATTCCGGTGGCAGGCTGACCTGGTTGAGGACTGCGCCGGTCTCCAAGACCGCACGGCGCAAGGTGGATTGTCCGCTCCGTCCGGTACTCTCATAGAGACAACCGTCGAAGTATTCCAGCCCCTGTGTGAACGCGTGAGGATCGTGAGGGTAAGACTTGATCACCTCCACGCTAAGAACCGGCACCGCCTGAGAATTTTCGCCGGCCGTCGCAGTCGAAACTGCGGATCGTCGCGCATTTCCGCCTTGTGGCGAGACAAAGCCGGCAAGACAGAAGGCGACGAGCATCGCCAGAACTACGTGCCCGCGCGGAAGTCTCAAAGACATTCGTTTTTGATTCATTCTGCAGCACCCACGGGAGCCGAGTTCTTCCAAGCCATCGCGGTTGTAGTGGCGGGTCTTTAGACCGGTCACAACCCGCTGCGCCCGCCTTTCCTCGCGATCGTTGGGCCGCTGCTCAGGCTGCCCGCCATCGGCATGGGATTATCACTTGGAACGCCAGTTCGAGCGAAGTGGCCATGTGTATCGTATTACGATATACTTAGTTTGTGTGCGCCGAAATCACCACGGAAGAGTTCCGGGCGCTGGCCGAGCTTCGCTATCGCATCCGTCATTTCCTGAGCGAGGGCGACACTGCCGCACGCCGGGCTGGCCTTGAACCCCAGCAATATCTGCTGCTGCTGATGATTCGTGGGCTTCCTAGCGGCGAAGAAGCCACTATCCGGACTTTGGCGGAGCGTCTGGCGCTGAAGCATCACAGCGTCGTCGAACTCGTGGATCGAATGGAAGCACACGGGTACGTGCGACGGACGCGGGGCCGCGACGATCGCCGACGCGTGTTGGTGTCGCTGCTGCCGCGGGGCGAGCGAATGCTGGAAGATGTGGCGCGCCAACGTATCGACGAAGTTCGATCGTATGGACACGAACTCGTGCGCGCTATCGATCAACTTCTGGATCGTCCGCAAAAGCCCCAGCGCAGCAATCTCTTGAAAACACTTGTGACCAATCGAAGGCGAGGCAAGCATGGTTAGTACGTACGACAAACCTGAAAGTCAAAGTCAAAAGATCGCGCATGGCCCTGCTTGGCCCGGAGACCGCGAAACCGAAAAGCCACAGACTCCGGTCGCGCACTGAAATAGTCGAACATGTCCGAAACCACAACACAGCTTAATGCGGTTCCAGTGAAATGGTGGGACGTACCCGCGCGGCAATGGGTCGATTTTCTGAAACGCCGCGAAGAACAGATCTTCCTTGTCTTAACGCTGGTGATCGGCGCTTTGGTAGGTCTCACGGTTGTGGCTTTTATCGTGCTGACCGAACACGTCGGTGCGCGAATCTATCCGCCCGGTGGTGCTGCCTGGCACAGAGTGCTTGCACCGGTGGTGGGATCGCTGTCCATGGGCTACCTGTTGTTCAAATATTTTCCGGATGCCCGGGGCAGCGGCGTGCCGCAGACGAAAGCCGCGCTCTACGCGCGTGGTGGCCGCATCACGCTGGGTACCGTATTTGGGAAATTCTTCTGCACTTCGGTCACGCTTGCCAGCGGTATTCCGCTCGGCCGCGAGGGTCCATCGGTTCAAGTCGGCGCTGGACTTGCGTCGGTGTTGGGGCGGGCGCTTGGGCTCAGCCCGGAGAAGGTAAAGGCCCTGGTGCCCGTCGGCGCTGCGGCGGCGATCGCTGCTGCTTTCAATACGCCGCTGGCTGCTGTGTTGTTCGCGCTGGAGGAGGTTGTCGGCGATCTTCACGCCCCTGTGCTTGGATCGGTGGTGCTGGCCTCGGCGACGTCGTGGGCCATGCTGCGATTGCTCCTCGGGAACGATCCGCTCTTCAAGGTTCCGCAATACCAGCTGGTCAGTCCGTGGGAGTTCGGTGTGTATGCCGTGCTTGGCGTGCTTGGCGGCTTGGTGTCGGTGGCGTTCACGAAGCTTCTCGTAGGCATGCGGGAATGGTTTCTTCGATTGCCGCGCAAGACGGTATGGTTCCAGCCGCTCGCAGGCGGATTGTTGGTTGGCGTCATGGGCTGGTTTGTGCCGCAGATTTTGGGTGTCGGCTATACCTACGTCGGGGCGGCCTTGAACGGCGGGATGGCGGTCAAGCTAATGGTGTTGTTGCTGGTGCTGAAGTTCTTTGCCGTCACCGCCAGCTACGCATCCGGGAATGCCGGCGGCATTTTCGGTCCGGCCTTATTTCTCGGGGCGATGCTGGGGGGAATTGTCGGCACGGTAGCACACCACCTTGCACCGGCTCACGTTGCCGCACCCGGGGTTTATGCGTTGGTGGGGATGGGCACAGCCTTTGCGGGAATCGTTCGCGCGCCCATGACCTCGGTGGTCATGATTTTTGAGACCACGCGCGACTACACCATCATCGTTCCACTGATGATCTCGAATTTGGTCAGCCTCTTCATTTCGTCCAGGCTGCAGCGCGAGCCCATTTATGAAGTTCTCGCCCGTCAGGACGGCATCCACCTTCCCGGTCCTGAATCGCGTTCCGTCGAAGGCCAGCGGCGCGTGATCAGCGCGATGCGCCCGGCCACGGAAGTTCTCAGCGACGACATGACCGTGGAAGAGGCGATGAAAAAGGTTCGCGCCAGTGCCTTTCATTCCTGGCCCGTAGTCGATGATACCGGTGTGGTTGGAGTGTTTAGCTTGAGTGCGCTGCAGAATGCGTGGGGTGACGGCGGAGCGAGCCGCAAGCTCAAAGAGTTTGTCGACGCGCGCGAATTCCCGCACCTGCACCCCGACCATCCGCTCAGCGTCGCACTCGAACGCATGGGCACTACACACCTCGATGCGCTTCCGGTAGTAAGTCGTGCGGATGTCCGCAAATTGGAAGGAGTTGTCACGGTGCAAGACGTATTGAGTTTTTACGGTTTCACTGGAGCCGTAGGCTCGTAAGGTGCTTGCAGAGTGGCTTCTGCGCCGTCCCTTGCCGTATCAGGGGATTTATTCTTCGTTCGTAGGTCTGCTTCCAGTATGTCCACCAATTGGGCGCGAGTGAAAATTTGGTGCCAAAAAGCGGGCACATCCGTGCCGTGCCCTACCGGTGGGGTCGCGGGAAGTATTTTGCTATAGCTAAATTCGGTCAGCCTCTCCACGTATCGAGCTCCTCCGATATCGAGACAATCTTTTTACGAAGCTCTGACTCCCGCGAGGAGATAGGACGGGCGGCCAGGTCTATTTTCTTTACGGCGCAGACCTTGAAATTTATCGCTGCGCCCGTGGGTGATTCACCGGACGAGCTGTTGCCGTTAAATCTTTAGCGATCCAGGGAGGTAGTCGAATGAAAGTGTCGTCAAGAACCATGAAGTTACTTCTCGCAGGTGGCGTGCTGTCGATGCTCCCCGTAGCGAGTTTCGGGCAGCACTACACGCAACAGAACTTGGTTTCCGACATTACGCAACCAACCAATCCAGATGGGTCGGCGGTCACTGTGGACCCCAACCTAAAGAATGCCTGGGGGTTGGCGCGCGGCGCGGCCAGTCCCTGGTGGGTGAACAACGAAGGCACTGGCACGTCAACGCTTTACACTGGCGCAGGCGCTATCAACCCGCTGGTGGTAACCGTCCCCAACGCCAAAGGGGCGGAGGGCCCTTCCGGTCCGACCGGAATTATTTTTAACGGCACCTCGGACTTCAACATCGCGCCAAAAAATCCTGCCGCATTCATTTTCGCTACCATTAACGGGACCATCTCCGGCTGGGGACCTCCGGCGACTCCCGTAGTGGCAAATAAGTCAACCGCCCTGAACGAGGTGGACGAATCGAAAAACGGAGCCGCGTTTACTGGCCTTACCTGGATTGAATTGGAGGGACATCACTTCCTGCTGGCTGCCAATTTCAGTCAGAGACAGATCGAGATGTTTGATGCCAACTTCAAGCGAGTGCCGATTTCCCCAAACCAATTTGACGACGACACCCTGCCGCGCGATTTTGCTCCGTACAACGTGCAGGCTATGAGTGGATTTGTGGTGGTGACCTACGCCAAGCAGAGTGCCAGCAAAACCGCCGCGGACGACAATTGCGGTGAACAGTGCGGCTTCGTCGATCTTTTCAATACTCAAGGCGCCTTGGTGCGGCGTCTCCAAACGGGCTCATGGCTGCGTGCTCCCTGGGGCGCGGCTTTGGCTCCCCAAGATTTTGGGTTCTTCAGCCACGATCTACTCATTGGCAATCGCTTCGGTGGTACGATTTCTGCCTACGACGTTGCCACGGGGAACTTTCTCGGCGATCTGCTCGACGCCAATGATCAGCCCATCGCAATTGATGGTCTATGGGGGCTGGAGTTCGACAATCGCGGTAACAATGAAGCTGGTACACAGGCCACTCCCTCTACTGGCCCGGCCCTATTCTTTGCCGCGGGGATCAACCACTATGCCGACGGTCTGTTCGGTACCTTGACGCCGGTCCCGGCTGAACTGAACGCTGAGGATCACGAGTAGGTCGCAACGGCAGTTTAGCCAGACCGCAACCAACAGCGGCTTGGACCGAATTGCCTCCCCCCTCACTGCCTCGGCCCGCAAGGGCCGGGGCATTTTCTTTTTGCGATTGACCGTGGTTAGCCCTTCGAAATGCTCTTAGCTGTTGAAATTTTCGGACCTGAGCCTACACCACCGATCGCGGGGAATTTATTCCGTGCTGCTTATGTCCTCGCTTATAGTAACTTATAGGTTTATACTCTACACAGTATTCACGATCCATCTCCTATGCTCTTCAAAACGCTCAGTGCCTCCGTGTATGGGATTGACGCCTACGTTGTCGAAGTCGAGGTAGATGTCGGATCCGCTCGCATGCAGGATTTCAACGTGGTGGGTCTTCCCGACAACGCCGTGAAGGAGAGCCGCGAGCGCATCAAGTCTGCGCTGCGAAACTGTTCTTTCGAGTTTCCTCATGGCCAGGGCGTTACGATCAACCTCGCTCCCGCCGATGTTCGTAAAGAAGGCTCGGCGTTCGATTTGCCGATGGCACTGGGTCTGGCTGGCTGCATGGGTCATTTTTTCGGCAAGCCGCTCGACAAGTGCATGTTCCTGGGCGAGCTTTCTCTGGACGGCAGCGTGCGCTCCATCCGAGGAGCGCTTTCCGCGACGATTGCTGCTCGGGACATGGGCCTGAAGGCTATTGCCGTCCCGGAGTCGAACGCCCGGGAAGCTGCTGTTGTCGAGGGCGTCGACGTCTTCGCCGTGAAGTCTCTGCCGCAAGCCATTGACCTGATCAATTCGCCGGAGTCGTTTCACCCGGTTCGCGTCGACGCACGCCTGATGCTTTCCGAAGCCGCTCAATACTCCGTTGATATGCGCGACGTTCACGGGCAGCAGGCCGCCAAGCGCGCTCTGGAGGTATCCTGCGCTGGCGGGCACAACATCTTGTTCATTGGTCCGCCGGGCGCCGGCAAGACCATGCTGGCGAAGCGCATTCCGACCATCCTGCCGCCGATGTCGCTTGACGAAGCCATCGAGACCACCCGTATCCACAGCGTCGCCGGTGTCCTGGAAGACAGCCGCGGACTGGTCGGCACGCGGCCTTTTCGCTCGCCGCACCACACCATCAGCGATGCCGGATTGATTGGGGGTGGCGCCGTGCCGCGCCCAGGAGAGGTTTCACTCGGCCATAACGGGGTCCTCTTCCTTGACGAGCTACCGGAGTTCCAGCGGAACGTCCTGGAGGTTATGCGCCAGCCTCTCGAAGACGGGTCAGTTACCATCGCCCGTGCTGCCATCTCCGTCACGTTTCCATCCCGATTCATGCTGGCTGCCGCGATGAACCCTTGTCCCTGCGGGTACTTCGGCGATCCTACCCGGGAATGTCATTGCACACCCCCGATGATCCAGCGCTACGTATCCAAGATCTCCGGGCCATTGCTGGACCGCATCGACATCCACATCGAAGTGCCAGCGGTGAAATACAAGGAGCTTCGTGCGCCCTCCTCATCCGAAGACTCCACAGCCGTACGGGCTCGCGTGATTGCGGCGCGCGACAGGCAGACGGAGCGATACCGTACGGAGAAGGGGACCTATTCCAATGCCCAGATGATGCCGAAAATGATCCGCAAGTTCTGTGCGATTTCCGCCGAGGGCGAAAAGCTGCTGGAGAACGCCATCACGAAGCTGGGTCTATCCGCGCGCGCACACGACCGCATCTTGAAAGTCGCCCGCACGATTGCGGACCTTGACGCCGCTGAAAGCATCGAGCCGCGACACCTGAGCGAAGCCATCCAGTATCGAACCTTAGACCGCTCTTACTGGGCCTAAGTAGGGCCGCCTGCATCTCGTGGTCGGGCATAAGCATCCCAACTTAGGGCCAACGCGCAGGCAATATGGTCAACACAGAGCACTCTGCTCATTGACTCGGTTTCCATCTGTGTGTTACCCATAGTGCGCCCAAGTACAGCCCAATTTGGGTCGCAGTGATAGGTCGCATGGCGCCTGAGACCAAGCACCTCGAAGTCACTTTGGAAACGCACGTGGAAAGCGTGAATCTAGCCGAAGAGATGTGTCTGCGCGTGGCGGAGTCGGCAGGCTTCGGCGAGGACGATTGCTACCGGATCGGTATGTCCGTACGCGAGGGCGTGATCAACGCATTCCATTACGGGAATCAGGAGCGCCCCGACAAGAAGATCCACCTGGCCGTAGATCTGACCCCTGACAAAATGGTCATTCACGTTCTGGATGAGGGCAAGGGCTTCGACTTGAGCGGCGTCCCGGATCCTCTCGCCCAGGAGAATCTGCTGAGCACATCCGGACGCGGGATTTTCCTGATGCGCGCCTTTATGGATGAATTTAATGTGGTGTCAGGCCGCACGGGTGGCGCGGAAATTATCATGTCGAAAAAGCTGCCTGCCGGAAACGGTCCCGCCGGGAACAATCAGGGCGGTCAAAACGCGACGCCGCAACAGGAAGCCTAGGTAAGACTATGGATCTTCGTGCCACCTATCGAGATGTCGGCGTCGTGACCGTGGTGGATATCGGCGGGCGGATTACGCTCGGCGAAGGCAGCGCGCTGCTGCGCAAAACGATACGCGAACTCCTGGATGAGGGACGCACAAAAATCGTCCTGAACCTTGCTGACGTCAATTACATTGATAGCTCTGGAATCGGTGAACTGGTCACTGCCTTTACGACCGTGAAGAAGAATGGCGGCGACCTGAAGCTCCTGTACCTTACAAAGAAAGTGCACGACCTCCTGCAGCTCACCAAATTGTTCACCGTCTTCGACGTTTATTCGGATGAGAACGCTGCCGTAAGCAGCTTCCGCTAAGCCCCGCTCACTGGATCACCGCATCTGCGTCAGCAATCGTAACGATGAGGCGTAACGATGAGGCCGATCTCCGACACAATTTGGATCACCGAGCGCGCTAAGGCGCTGGGCTTCGATCTTTGCGGTGTAGCGGCAGCCACGAGACTTCCTGAAATGGGACAGACGGAAGTCTGGCTCGCTAAAGGCTATGCGGGAGAGATGAAGTATCTTGCTGACCCACGCCGCAACGATCCGCAAAGCGTGCTTCACGGCGTCCGCAGCGTGATCGTCTGTGCGCTGAATTACAACACTCCTCATCCAAAATCGACCGACCTGCCCAAGGAACCGCACACCGGCGAACCGTGTGGATGGATTTCGCGCTACGCCTGGGGTGACGATTACCACGACGTGCTGCGAAGAAAACTGAGCGGCGTGGTGGTCGCTCTTAAGGAGCGATTCGACGAACCATTTGAGACTCTTGCATATGCCGATACAGGCCCCTTGCAGGAGCGTATTTTCGCCAAGCACGCGGGTCTTGGCTGGCTGGGCAAGAACACGCTCCTCCTCAACCAAGCATTGGGCTCCTGGTTTTTCCTGGGCGCGATCCTGACCACGCTCGATCTGACTCCTTCGCTCGGACCGGCTGAATCCCCTCCGCCGGACTTATGCGGCAGCTGCACCCGCTGCATTGATGCGTGTCCTACGGACGCTCTGGTGGAACCTTACGTCCTGGACGCGCGTCGCTGCATCTCCTACTTAACCATCGAACTTCGGGGCAGCGTCCCGGAGGCTCTGCGCGAGCCGATCGGCCGGCATGTTTTCGGTTGCGACATTTGTCAAGACGTGTGTCCGTGGAACCGTCGTGCGCCCGTGACGCAGGCGGAAGCATTTGAGCCCCGGACTTTTGCATTGCCCAAACGCGCTGTGGAAAGCGACAAAGTGAAAAGCGAGTCGGTACCATCGGACGATATTGCTCTTTCCACAACGCAGTCCCTCCTCCTTCCAAGCCTGGAATGGATCGCCGCCATGACCGAAGACGACTACAAAGTTGCCTTCCGCAACAGCGCTATCAAGCGCGCCAAATGGCGAGGCACGGTTCGCAATGCTTGCATCGCGCTCGGAAATGCCAAACTGGTCCGGGGCACTCGCGCTGGCGACAGAGTCAGCGCGTTACTCCAACGCCTGGCCGCATCGCCAGACCCACCCATCTCCGAATCTGCCCTTTGGGCCCTCTGCCGCATCCAATAAGCGGCCGAAGGTGCTCGCTGGAATTTCGCGCGGCGTCGCATGATGCCTAACCATACGACACCGGGCAATTATGGCGGTATAATCCCCGGCGTCGCGATCTGCACCCCGCGCCGCAGGAGTACTCGATGAATCGCCGCAAGTTCCTTGTCAGCGGCGGCATTGTCAGCGCAGGATTGTTTGGGACCGGCAACGCCGCAACCAGTCTTTTGCAAGCAAGCGCAGCAACACCAAGTTCGGAACCAACAAATCTAAAATTGGAGGACAAACCCGTGGCATTTACAGTGCCCCCGCTGCCATACCCGTTTGACGCGCTCGAACCTCACATCGACGCTAAGACGATGGAAATCCACCATGACAAACATCATGGTGCTTACGTATCGAACCTCAACAAGGCTCTCGAAGGCCATGCTGATCTGCAGTCCAAGTCGCTGGAAGAATTGCTCGGGAATCTTGATGCGATTCCAGAAAACATCCGCAACGCCGTCCGCAACAACGCCGGCGGCCACTGGAACCACACACTGTTTTGGACGCAACTGAAGAAGGGCGGCGGCGGTGAACCTAAGGGCGATCTGGCCGAGGCCATCAAGTCGGCGTTCGGATCGTTCGCGGAATTCCAGACGAAGTTCGCAACTGCCAGCGTTGGGCGCTTCGGTTCGGGCTGGGCCTGGCTGGTGGTCAAGGATGGCAAGCTAGCGATTGATTCCACTCCGAACCAAGACACGCCCATTTCGCTGAAAGCGAAAGCGGTGCTCGGCTTGGACGTGTGGGA
>Ga0185299_10001119_pt1 | contig 57561 bp, 55 predicted proteins | sample PaiPotPPA55metaG_FD_128002 | JGI IMG/M metagenome (GOLD analysis project Ga0185299, IMG submission 128002) | Iron sulfur acid spring bacterial and archeal communities from Banff, Canada, to study Microbial Dark Matter (Phase II) - Paint Pots PPA... ... | reverse complement strand
CACGCGGCTTCGGCCGCCGACCACGCCCTCGACTACAACGACCCCAGGTATCGGCCCCGCATGGGGTACGTCCCCGAACACCTGCCGACTTTCGCCGGGCACGAACAGGCCGACGCCTGGTTCGCGGTCGAGCACGAGAACGTCGTCGCCGGCATCGCCGTCGCGGCCGAACAGGACATTGATTCGGCCGCCTGGGACCTCGCGATGCTTCCGTGGAGCTTCTACCACCGCAACCGCCTGTACGACGAGTGGCTGCACGTGCTGCAGCTGGGACTCGAGGCCGCGCGTCGGAGCGGAGACCGGCGCGGCCAGCAGGGGACGCTCTATATGAAGGGTCTGTGCCACCGCGGCAGGCAGGAACTGCCCGAGGCGATCGAAGCCTACGAAGAGGCGGTCGAAATCTCGCGCGCCCTCCCCGGTATCCGGGTGAACGTGGTCCTCGACAACCTGGCCATGGCGTACCTGTATTCGGACCGTGCGGTCGACGCGCTCAGGTGTCTGAACGAGGCCCTTGCCATCGAGGAGGCGACCGGGGAGGTGCACGCCACCTTGCTGAACAACATCGGCGAGGCGCATCGCCACCTCGGACAGTACGAGCAGGCGCTGCCGTACCTCGAACGAGGCCTGACGATCGCTCTCGAATCTGGGGACTCGATCGCGGCATACGTGCTGGCCACGCTCGGTCAGACGCATCTCAGCCTGGAGAACCACCGGGAGGCGGCGGACTACTGTCGGCGGGGCCTGACCGTGTCACGCGGCCTGAACCACGCCTACCTCACGGCGAAGCTGCTGGACTACGAGGGCTCCGCGCTCGCCGCCCTCGGCGACCGGGCGGCCGCCCGGCGTTCGTGGACCGAGGCCCTCGAACTCTGCGACCAGCTCGAACTCCCGGATGCACAGGACGTTCGCGCGCGGCTCGCGGAGCTCGAGGGCGGATCCGGACGGGCTACCCTTCCAACGCGATAGCCCGCGCCGGGCAGATCGTCGCGGCTTCCCGGACGTCGTCCGCCAGTTCGTCCGCCGGGTTCTCGGCGAGCAGGACGACCGTGCCGTCCTCGTCGCGCTGGTCGAAGACGTCGGGCGCGGACAGCACGCACTGGCCCGCGGAGACGCACTTCTCCTGGTCGATGATCACTTTCACGACTGGATACTCCTTACTTACCAGGTGACGGGCAGCTCGTAGACGCCGTACACGATGCCGTCGTGCTTGAACGGGAGCCGGTCGATCTCCGTCGCGAGCCGCAGCGTGGGCAGGCGGCGATACAGGGTGCTGTAGACGACCTGGAGCTCGACCCGGGCCAGCGGCTGGCCGAGGCACTGGTGCACGCCGAAGCCGAACGCGATGTGCCGCCGCGGGTTGCGGGCGATGTCCAGGCTGTCGGGGTCGGCGAAGACGTCCGGGTCGCGGTTGCCGATGTCGTTCGCGAGGACGATGCCGTCCCCGGCGCGGATCGTCACGCCGCCGATCTCGACGTCCTCGAGGACCGCGCGGCGGCGTCCGCTGTGCACGATGTTGAGGTAGCGCAGCAGTTCCTCGACCGTCGAGGCGATCAGCTTGGGGTCCTCGCTCTCGCGCACCCGGGCCAGCTGGTCGGGGTGCTCCAGCAGCGCGAGGGTGCCGAGCGCGATCATGTTCGCGGTGGTCTCGTGCCCGGCGATCAGCAGGATCAGTCCCGTGTTCGCGGCCTGCCGCCGGGTCAGCTCGCCCGAGGTGACCCGCTCGGCCAGCGCGGACAGCAGGTCGTCGGCCGGGTGCGCCAGCTTCTCGCCGAGCAGCCGGTCGAGGTACTCGGTCAGCTCCGCGTTGGCCGCCCGCGACTCCGCCGCGGTGGTGGCGCGGTTGATCAGGACCTTGCTGTGGGACTGGAAGAACCCGTGGTCGCGGTACGGGACGCCGAGCAGCTCGCAGATCACCAGCGAGGGGACCGGCAGCGCGAAGGCCTGGACCAGGTCGGCGGGCTTCGGCCCGGCGAGCAGGTCGTCGATCAGGCCGTCGACGATCCGCTGGATGGCCGGGCGCAGCGCCTCCACGCGCTTGATGGAGAACTCGGCGGTGACCATCCGGCGCTGCCGGGCGTGTTCGGGGTCGTCCATGCTGATGAAGGAGACGGCGTCCTCGCGCCGGGCCTTGATGCCGGGGGACTGGTGCGGGTAGCCGGGCTGCTTGGTGTCCGCGCTGATCCGCGGGTCGCTGAGCAGCGCGCGCTGGTCCTCGTGCCGGGTGATCAGCCACGGCTCGCTGCCGTCCCACAGCCGGACCCGGCTGATCGGGGTCCGGTCCCGCAGCTCGCGCAGCGCGGGCGGCGGGTCGAAGGGGCAGCCCGCGGCGCGGGCCATGGGGAAGTCCGGGACTTCGGTCGTCAGGGTGTTGTCGGTGGTGGGAACGGAGAAGGTGTTCATGGGTGTTCCGCCCTTTTTCGAAGAGATAGCGTCGTGTAGGGGCGCCTTTCCGTTACGTGACTGTATCAGCACTCTATATAGAGCGTCTATGCTTCTCGGCGCGAAACCCTTCGAGGTGGCTGAAACGCGAGCTATGCTTCAGCCGTGAACAGCAACGCCCCTGCTCGCGACACGGCGTCAACCGACGACGCGCTTCACCCCGCCCTCGCCGTGTACGACCTGATGGCGTCCTTGGTCCGACTCATCCCGCGTGACATGACCCTGACATCCATCTCGACCCTGGGCACGCTGCTGCGGAAGGGCCCGCGCCGGATCACCGAACTGGCGGCGTCCGAGGGGGTGGCGCAGCCTTCGGTGACCGCCCTGGTCACCTCGCTGGAGCGGGCCGGACTCGTCGAGCGCCGCAGCGATTCGACGGACGGGCGCGTGGTGCTGGTCGCGATCACCGAGGCGGGCACCGAGTATCTCCGTGCGCGTCGTCACGCCAGCGCGCAGGCCATCGCCCGGGCCGTGGGGGCGCTCTCGCCCGAAGAGGAGGCAGTACTGCTCAGCACGGTCCCGGTGATCGAGCGGCTCAGGGTTCTGCTCGAACTCGAAGGTGGCGGGTAGGCGGCACCGGCCCGGTCGTGCAGCCACGCCCACCCCCGTGAGGAGTGGCTGCACGCACTCGACTCGTCGGCATCGTGGAAAACGCCGGGGGCGGCGGCCCCGTGGTCCGCCGCCTCCGACTGGTCGCCCCGTGTCGACGTCACCGAGTCTCGCAGGACTGCGCATCGCGAGCGTGACGCCGGCGCATCGCGGCCCGGGTCCGTGGCCGTCAGTGGTAGCCGGGGTGGCGCTTGCGGTACGTCGCGGAGCTCGCCTTCTCACCGCAGGAGGCCATCGTGCACCAGCGACGCGAGCCGGGGCGCGAGCGGTCGACGAAGAACAGCGAGCAGTCGTGCGCGGTGCATTCGCGGATCCGCAGCGCGTAGGGGCCGGTGAACAGGTCGACAGCGTCGCGGGCCAGCAGCGAGAGGATCGATTCGAGGGCGGCGCGTTCGCGGGGGATCGCGGTGAAGCCGTCGGGGCCGAGCAGCGCGGTGGGCGGGGCGGCGAGGGCGGCGGCGTTGACGAGCCCGATGCCGGTCGGCGGGGGAGAGGCGGCGTCGACGCGGGCGCGGGCCAGGGCGTAGACGGCCTCGCGCAGTGCGTGCGTACGCTCGAGCAGTTCCGGCGTGATCTCATCCTCCGGCACGGGCAACCCGGCGACCCGGCACCAGGTGCGGACCTCCCCCGGCCCCGGCAGCAGCTCGCGGTCGCCGAGGCGGCGCTTGGCCACGGTGGCGACGAAATCGAGGCTGATCCTGCCCGAGCGGAACGGGAATCCGGCGCGGCGCAGGTCTTTCGTGGTGACCTCGCCGCCGACCCGCACGCCGCTGCGCAGCTGCGGGACGAGCTTGGCTTCCATCTTCTCCTCCTTCGGATATCAGGGTAGCGCGCTGTCTCAGCATGCGTGAGGTGTTTGACAACTCACGCGAGCCTCGGCGAGACTACGGGACTATGAGGGATCGGTTTCAGCGGCTCGTCCGCCGGCACGTCGTGGACAACATGACGTACACCGGCACCACCTGTACGCGCTGACCCTCTTCTCCCCGACGCCTTAAGGCACTCCGGCCGGACCCGCCGCGCTGAGTTCGCGGCCCCCGCCCCCTTTCGCACCCGCACCCCACGACGCCACTCGCAGGCATTCGCCCGCTCTTCGGCGGCGGATTCCGCGCACCCCGATTTCTTCACAATCCCCGCATACCTCGGAGGCTTCCCCGATGACGTCCACGACGTCCGCGTCCGCCTGGGACGAACCGGCCGGCATCGCCCCGCGCGGCACCGTGCTGCTACTGCCGGGACGCGGCGAGCAGCCCGGCCTCTACCGCCGGTTCGGCGCACGCATCGCGGCCGACGGCTACCGCGTCAGAGTTCTGTCGGACCCGGCAGCAGCACCGGAAGAGACAGCCGCGCAGCTCAAGGCCGCACTCACCGCTGCCGAGACCGTCGCGCCGCGAGTGCTGGCGGGCGTGGACACCGGAGCGCTGGCCGCGCTGCGGGCCGCGGCCGACAGCCCGGCGCCGATCGACGCGCTGATCCTGGTCGGCCTGCCGAACCCGGACCAGGACGCCGACGACTGGCTCGAGTCCTGGGAGGACGAGGTCGAATACCGCGCGTCCTGTCCCACGCATCGCGGCCTGCTCGCCGACGAGACGCTGGTCGAGCGCGGCGCGCTGCGCTCGGACCGGATCCCGCAGGAGTTGCGCGAGCCCGTCGATCTTCCGGCCCTGGCACTCCCGGTGCTCGGCCTGCACGGGGACGACGACGTGCTGAGCCCCTTCGAGGGCGTACGCGCGGTCTACGCGGACCTGCCCGAAGCACAGGCGGTGCTCGTCGGGCACGGCCGGCACGACGTGCTCAACTCGGCCACGCATCGCAGCGTCGCCGCCCGCGTCGTGCAGTTCCTCGAATCCCTGCGCGCGGAGCTCGGAGCCCCGCCGATCCTCCAGGAGGTGACATTGTGACCACGAACTCGACCAAGAACCCGCTGATCAGCGCGGAAGAGCTGTCCACGCTGCTCGAAGCCGGGACGCGCCCGACCGTGCTCGACGTGCGCTGGGCGCTCGGCGATCCGCACGGGCGCAAGCACTTCGCGGCGCGCCGGATCCCCGGATCCGGGTACGCGGACCTCGACACCGAATTGGCGGCCGAGCCCACGCCGCGTGCCGGGCGCCATCCGCTGCCGGACCTCGAAGCATTGCAGACCGCGGCGCGCCGGTGGGGAGTGCGCCGCGAGGCAGGTGTCGTCGTGCTGGATGACAACGGCGGATTGTCGGCGGCCCGCGCGTGGTGGCTGCTGCGCTGGGCGGGTGTGAGCGACGTCCGGGTGCTCGACGGCGGTCTGCGCGCCTGGGAGGCGGAGGGCTTCCCAGTCGACGACGAGTCGGCGCCACTGTTCGAGCCCGCTGAAGGTGACGTCGTGCTCAGACCCGGTCAGCTTCCGACGCTCGACGCGAACGAAGCGGCCGAGCTGGCCCGCACCGGCCTGCTGCTCGACGCCCGCGCCGGCGAACGCTACCGGGGCGAGGTCGAGCCGATCGACCCGCGCGCAGGACACATACCTGGCGCCGTCTCGGCTCCGACCAGCGAGAACCTGTCCGCCGACGGTGTGTTCCGCTCGGCCGATGAGCTGCGGGCGCGCTTCACGGAGCTCGGCGCGCACGATGCGGACGCGGGCACGGTCGGCGTGTACTGCGGATCCGGAGTCACCGCCGCGCATCAGATCCTCGCGCTGCACGTCGCAGGGATCGACGCGGCGCTGTATCCGGGTTCTTGGTCGCAGTGGTCCAGCGCTCCCGAGCGGCCGGTCGCCACCGGCGCGGAGCGGGGGTAGCGGGCCATGGCAGGCATCGAAGTCACCGCGAACGCGCTCGACCCCGTGCATCCCGTCGCGCACGCACCGTCGAAGCAGAGCCCTGCTCGGGTCAAGAGCGACCTGGTCACCATCCGTCCGGCCCGCCAACGCCGCGGCCTGCGCATACCCCGGCCAGTCCGCCGCGCGCTCGGCCCGGTCCTGCTGCTGCTCGCCTGGTACGTCGGCAGCGCCACCGGGGTGCTCTCCTCGAACACGCTCGCCTCGCCGACCGACGTGGTCAAGCAGGGCTGGCAGCTGATCCAGAACGGCCAGCTGCCCTCCGCGATCTACGCCTCGAGCCAGCGGGTGGTGATCGGCTTCGCCATCGGTGCCGCGATCGCCATCGCGCTCGCCCTCGTCGCGGGGCTCTTCCGACTCGGCGAAGACCTCGTGGACGCGACCGTCGGGATGATCCGCACGATCCCGTGGGTCGGGCTGATCCCGCTGTTCATCATCTGGTTCGGCATCGACGAGGCGCCGAAGATCGCGCTGGTCGCGCTCGGCGTGGCGATCCCGCTCTACTTCAACCTCTACGGCGGCATCCGCTCGGTCGACCCGCAGCTCGTCGAGGCGGGCACGACCCTCGGCCTCGGCCGCTGGGGCCTGGTCCGGCACATCATCCTGCCCGGCGCGCTGCCGGGAGCGCTGGTCGGGCTGCGTTACGCGCTCGGCAGCGCGTGGCTGGCGCTCGTGTTCGGCGAGCAGATCAACGCCACCAACGGCATCGGCTACCTGATGAACAACGCCGAGGAGTTCTTCCAGACCGACATCATCGTCGTCTGCCTCGTCACGTACGCGGTCCTCGGACTGCTCTGCGACCTGATCGTGCGCATCCTCAGCCGGTACCTGCTGGCCTGGCGACCGTCCTTCGAAGGAGCCTGATCACGATGACCTCCTCCGATACCCTGACCACCGGGCAGACGGCCGTCTCCGTCAGGAACCTGACTCGCGCGTTCGACGGACGCACCGTCATCGCAGGACTCGACCTCGAGATCGCGCCGGGCGAGTTCGTCGCCCTGCTCGGCCACAGCGGCTGCGGCAAGAGCACCCTGCTGCGCGTGCTGGCCGGGCTCGACACGCAGATCTCCGGCGACGTCACCGTGGCCCGGCAACGAGCCGTCGCGTTCCAGGCACCCCGGCTGCTGCCGTGGAAGCGCGTGTGGCGCAACGTCGTGCTCGGCCTGCCCGGACGTCCCGACCGCGAGCTCGCCGACCGCTACCTCGACGAGGTCGGCATCGCGGCACGCGCCGGAGCGTGGCCCAAGACGCTCTCCGGCGGCGAGGCCCAGCGCGTCTCGCTCGCCCGCGCCCTCGTCCGGGAGCCCGACCTGCTGCTGCTCGACGAGCCCTTCGGCGCCCTCGACGCGCTGACCAGGGTCAAGGCCCAGCAGCTCGTCGCAGACCTCTGGCAGCGGCACCGCTGCGCGGTGCTGCTGGTGACCCACGACGTCGAGGAGGCGCTGCGCCTGGCCGACCGCGTCCTCGTCATGCGCGACGGCGTGATCGCGCACGATGTCCCGGTCGAACTGCCGCGCCCGCGCAAGATCACCGACCCTCGCTTCGTGGAGCTACGCGCCAACCTGCTCGCCGAACTCGGCGTCGAATCCGACCACTGATATTCGATTTCCCCGGAAGGAACCCCTCACCATGCCCATCAGACCCGGTACAAGGCTGCTCGCCGCGACCGCCGCCCTCGCACTGACCGCTGTGACAGCCGCCGCATGCTCCTCGAGCGTTTCCTCCGATACCGCCTCCTCGGCCGGGCAGGGATCGGCCGTCACACTGACCCTCGGCGACCAGGTCAGTGCCCTGAAAACCCTGCTGACCGCGTCCGGCGAGCTGTCCGGCACCGCGTACACGGTGAAGTTCGCCGAGTTCCAGGGCGCCGCGCCGCTGTTCCAGGCGGTCGAGGCGGGCGACGTGGACACCGGCTACGCGGCCGACCTGCCGACCCTGAGCGCCATCGCGGGCGGCGTCCCGGTCAAGGCCGTCGCCGCGCTCCAGGCCAGTGGCTCGGGCACGGCGATCCTGGTGCAGAAGGACTCGACGGTCACCTCCGTCGCCGACCTCAAGGGCAAGACGATCGTCGTCTCCTCGGCCGCCGGCAGCGTCGCGCAGGAGCTGCTCGCCTACGCGCTGGCCAAGGCCGGAGTGCCCTACTCGGACGTGCACGTCGAATACCTGCTCCCGGGCGCCGCGCTCGCCGCGTTCAACTCGCACAAGATCGACATCTGGGCCACCTTCGGCGTGTACCAGGACACCGCGCAGCTCGCCGGCGCCCGTACCCTCGTCGACGGCGAGAACGGGCTGACCAGCGGCATCGGCCTGATCAGCGCCACCTCGCAGGTGCTGGGCGACGCGGGAAAGAAGGCCGCGCTCGAGGACATCCTCAAGCGCATCAACAAGGCCCTGGTCTGGAGCACCACGCACGCCTCCCAGTACGCGGCGGCCTACGCCTCGGCCTTCAACCTGTCTTCGGCCATCGCGCAGGACGTCGTGTCGCAGGGCTCGACCGAACTTCTGCCGCTGACGACCGCCGAGATCGCCAAGATCCAGAAGGTCTCGACCGTCATGTCCTCCATCGGCGGTCTGACCAGCGACGTCAACGTCTCCGCCAACTCCGACGCCACCGCATACACCGCCGCGGACGAGGCCTCGTCCGCGAAGGGCTGAAAGGAGCCGGGTCCCATGCCCGTCGAGTTCATCAGTGCCATCAACCCCAACCGCGCCTCTGACGTCAACCCGAACGGCGGCAGCGGATTCGACTACGAATTCGCCAGCCAGTACGCGAAGGTGCTGGACGAGGGAGGGTTCGACTACACCCTCGTCGCCTACAGTTCCAGCTGGATCGACGCCAACCAGTTCGCCCAGTTCGTGGTCAACCACACCGAGCGGCTCAAGCCGATGCTCGCGCACCGGCCCGGCGTGATCTTCCCGACGCACGCCGCGCGCGCCTTCGCCACCCTCGACCAGATCAGCAAGGGGCGCCTGGCGATCCACATCATCTCCGGCGGCCAGGACGCCGAGCAGAAGCGCGAGGGCGACTACCTGAGCAAGGCCGAGCGGTACGCGCGCGCCGACGAGTACATCCAGATCCTGCGACGCGCGTGGACCGAGACAGAGCCCTTCGACCACGACGGCGCGCACTACAAGTTCGAGGGCTTCCGCTCCGAGATCCGGCCGTATCAGGACGCGATCCCGGTCTCCGTCGGCGGCTCCTCCGAAGACGCCTACCGGGTCGGCGGCCAGCAGGGCGACATCTTCGGACTCTGGGGCGAGCCCCTGGCCGAGACCAAGCAGCAGATCGACGCGGTCAACGCCTACGCCGACGCGGTCGGCCGGCCCCGGCCGCGCATCTGGGTCTCCTTCCGCCCGATCGTCGCGGCCACCGATGAGCTGGCCTGGGAGAAGGCCTACGCGCTGCTCGGCAAGGTCGAATCCGGCCACGCCGAGCGCGCAGCGAAGCGGCACTACCCGATCGCCGGGACCGCCGTGCCGCAGAACGTCGGCTCGCAGCGACTGCTTGCGCTGGCCGAGCGCGGCGAGCGGCACGACCGCGCGCTGTGGACCGCCCCGGTGACCGCGACCAACGCCGCCGGAAGTTCGACTGCGCTCGTCGGCAGCCCGGAGACCGTGGCCGCCGCGCTGCTCGACTACGTGGACATCGGCTGCGAACTGCTCTCCGTCCGCGGCTACGACCCCTACAACGACGCGATCGGCTACGCGAAGGACGTCCTGCCGCTGGTGCGCCAGGAACTCAAGTACCGCGAACCCGCCTCCACGAACGTCTGACCCCCTCAACCAATAAAGTAGGAGTCTCTTCATCATGTCCCCGCTGCGCAGGCCGTCGCGCCTGGTCGCCCTGACCGCCGCCACCGCCGCACTCGCCCTGGCCGCCTCGGCCTGCGCGAGCAACTCGTCGTCATCCTCGTCCTCTGACGCCGCCGACGCATCGAGCACCGACCTCTCGTCCGTCACGCTGAAAATCGGCGTCACCGGCTGGAACGACTACGAGGCCGCGCTGAAGGTCGCAGGCCTCGACAACACCCCGTACCACGTGGACTGGTCCGTCTTCTCCGGCGGAAACCTCCAGCTCCAGGCGCTGCAGTCGGGAGCCTTGGACGTGGCGAACAGCAGCGAGATCCCGCCGGTCTTCGCCGCGGCCGGCGGCACGGTCAACTTCAAGGTGGTCGCGGTTCAGAAGGCGAACACGCTGCTGCAAGAACTGGTCGTGGGCAAGGGGTCCGCGATCACGACCGTGGCCGGGCTCAAGGGCCAGAAGGTCGGCTACGTGCAGAACACCACCGCCCAGTACTTCCTCGACAAGCTGCTCGTCCAGGCCGGGCTGACCTGGAAGGACATCACCCCGGTCGCGCTGACCCCGAACGAGGGCGTCGCCGCGCTCAACTCCGGCTCGATCGCGGCCTTCGCCAGCTACGGCAACTCGATCATCACCGCGCACGCGGCCGGCGCCACGACCATCGGCTCCGGCGAGCAGATTCTCTCCGGCAACTTCCCGTGGGAGGTCTCGAACTCGCTGCTCGGTGACGCCGGTCAGCAGGCGGCGCTAGTCGACCTGTTCGTCCGTCTCGACAAGGCCTACGCCTACATCCGCGACGGCCATCAGCAGGCTTACGCCCAGGCCACGGCCACCGCGACGGACGAACCGCTGAGCGAGGCGCTGAGTCAGCTCAACGCGGGCGAGGCCGAGCAGCACACCCGCTTCGTGCCGACTAACACGGCCGCGATCGCCTCCGAGCAGTCCGTCTCAGACGTCTTCACGGCCATCAGTGCTCTGCCGAAGCCCGTGTCCGTCTCGATTTTCTGGACCACCGACCTGGACTCCGCGCTGGCCAAGGCGCTCAAGGCCGCCGGGGAGCCGACCTCGTGAGCGAGTTCGACGATCTCTCCCCGGTGACCGCCACGCTTGCCGCCACCGCGGACCGTTACGACCGCTCCGGCGAGTTCCCGGCCGACGCGATCGCCGCCGTGCACGCGGCCGGGCTGCTGACCGCGACGGTCTCCGTCGAGCAGGGCGGCGCCGGGCTCGGCATCGGCGGGACCGCGCGGCTGCTGGCAGCGCTCGGCGAGGGCGATCCCTCGGCCGCGCTCATCTCCGCGATGACGCTGCTCACCCACCTGCGGCAGCGCCAGCGCCCGCACTGGCCCGAGGACCTCTACAAGCAGGTCCTGCACGCCTCGGCCGAGCGGCCCACGCTGTTCAACGCCGCCCGCGTCGAACCGGAACTCGGCTCGCCCGCGCGCGGCGGCCTCCCGCGACCGTAGCTCGGCGCACCGAGAACGGCGGCTGGTCGATCAGCGGCCGCAAACGCTTCGTCACCGGCGCCGACGGCCTGTCCTACTTCCTGGTCTGGGCTGGCACCGACGAGCCGACGCCGCGCATCGCCACGTTCATCGTGCCCGGAGACACCCCCGGAATCGAGATCCACCACGACTGGGACCAGTTAGGACTGCGCGCCAGCGGCAGCCACGACGTCACCTTCACCGACGTGCGGGTCCCGTCCGAGAACATCCTCGACCCGGTCGAGCGCGGTGCGCGAGCCGAGCAGGACAACAAGGGCCTCGCCGCCCTCGGCGTGACCGTCGCCGCGATCTACCTCGGCGTCGCCCACGCGGCGCAGAAGGCCTTCCACCGCTTCGCGCACGAACGCGTCCCGGCGAACCTGGGCCACCCGATCGCCCGCACCGACCGCTTCCGCGACGCCGCAGGCGAGATCGAGGTCAACCTGGCCGGAGCGCGGCAGCTTCTCTACTCCGTCGCCGACGCGTACGACCGTGGCGAGGACCCGGAGCCGAAAGCCGCCCAAGCCGCGCGGATCCTGGCGGTCCGTCAGGCGAACGCGGCCGTCGCACTGGCCACGCGCCTACTCGGCAACCCGGGCCTGAGCCGCAGTGTCGGGCTCGAACGCCACTTCCGCGACATCCAGTTCGCCGCGATCCACGCCCCGCAGGACGACATCGTGCTGCGTCAGCTGGGCACCGCCGCGCTGGAGGCCGCTGCGTGACCGATTTTCTCGCCGATGTTCTTCCCGCCGATCGAATCATCACGGAAGACGAAACCCTCAACAGCTACCGGCACGACCGCTCCGGCTGGGCTCCGGACGGCCAGCCCTCGGCGGTCGTCTTTCCGGAGAACGCCGACGAGGTCGCGGCGGTATTGCGTGCAGCTCACGCCGCCAAGGTGCCCGTCGTTCCCCGAGGCGCGGGCACCGGACTGGCCGGCGCGGCGACGGCGGTCGACGGGGAGATCGTGCTCAGCACCGCGCGGCTGAACCGGATCGTGGAACTCTCGGCCGAGGACGAGATCGCCGTCGTCGAGCCCGGCGTGATCACCGCCGACCTCGACCGCGCCGCCGCCGAACACGGGCTCTGCTACGCGCCGGACCCCGGCAGCGTCGACATCTGCACGATCGGCGGCAACATCGCCACCAACGCGGGCGGCCTGCGCTGCGCCAAGTACGGTGTGACCAGGCAGAGCGTGCTCGGCCTCGACGTGGTGCTCGCCGACGGCCGCCGCATCGAGACCGGGTCCCGCACGGTCAAGGGCGTCACCGGCTACGACCTGACCGGCCTGTTCGTCGGCTCCGAGGGCACCCTTGGCGTCGTGGTCGGCGCGACCCTGCGCCTGCTGCCGCGCCCGACGTCCACGGCCACGGTCTCAGCGTTCTTCGACGACATCGAGACCGCCGCGAGCGCCGTCGCCCGCATCCGCGAGCACCGCGTCCGCCCCGCCATCGCCGAGTTGCTCGACTCCGCTGTACTCGCCGCCGTGGACGCGGCCCAGGACACCGATTTCTCCGCACGCGGCGGCGCGCTGCTGCTCGTGCAGACGGACGGAGCGGGCGCGGCGGCCGAAGCGGACATCGTGCGACGCGCGATCGAACCCCTGGCCAGCGCGGTCGCGATCACCGCCGACCCCGACGAGGCGGCGGACCTGCTGCGCGCGCGCCGACTCGCACTGCCCTCGCTCGAACGCCTCGGCAGGGTACTGATCGAGGACATCGCCGTCCCGCGCTCGCGCCTGGCCGAGGCGGTGCGCGCGGTGACCGCGATCGCCCAGCGGCATGGCGTACGCGTGGCCACGCTGGCCCACGCCGCCGACGGCAACCTGCACCCGATCTTCGTCCTCGACGAACCGGCTGGTCTGGTTCCGGAGCCGGTCTGGGCCGCCGCCGGAGAGATCTTCCAGACCGCGCTCAAGCTTGGCGGCACGCTGACCGGAGAGCACGGTGTCGGGCTGCTCAAGAGGCAGTGGGTGGCCGAGGAGCTCGGCGAGCAGAGCGTGACCCTGCAGCGGCAGATCAAGCAGACGCTCGACCCGCATGGCATCCTCAATCCCGGTAAAGCACTCTGAACGGAGGGAGCACGCGGATGGCGCGCTACATCATCATCGGCGCGGGAGCGGTCGGCGGCACGATCGGGGCCCGCCTGTTCGAGTCCGGGCACGACGTCGTCCTCGTAGCACGTGGCGCGCACCTCGAGGCGCTACGTACTGAAGGCCTACGATTCCGCACTCCGGAAGCTGAAACCACGCTCGCCGTCCCGGCCGTGTCCGGACCCGGAGAAATTACTCCCCGCCCTGACGATGTGCTCATCCTCGCGACCAAGACCCAGCACAGCGCCGACGCACTGGAGCCCTGGACCGGATACGCGCACGCGGAGACCGGCCAGCCGCCCATCATCCTGGCCCAGAACGGCGTGGCCAATGAGCCGCTCGCGCTACGCCGGTTCGCCCGCGTCTACGCCATGTGCGTCTGGCTGCCCGCGCTACACCTCGAACCGGGTGTCGTCGAGGCGTCCGGAGCGCCGGTCAGCGGGATTCTGCGCTTGGGCCGCTACCCCGCAGGCGCCGATGACTTCATCCGTTCGGTCGCCGACGACCTGGAGAAATCGGGCTTCCGTGCGCCGGTCGACGAGGCGGTCATGCGCTGGAAGTACGCGAAGCTGCTCGGCAACCTGGGCAACGCCGTCGAGGCGCTGACCGGCCAGTTCGATCGCGATACGGCCGAGGCCAAGGAGCTGCTCGCCGGGATCCACGCGGAGGGCGTCGCCGTGCTCGACGCCGCGGGCATCCTGTACGCGAGCCGCGAGGAGCAGGCTCCGTTGCGCGAACAGTTGCGCAACGAACAGCCGCGCGGCGGAGCGGGGCGCCCCGGCGGCTCGTCCTGGCAGAGCCTCGCCCGCCAGTCGGGCAGCGTCGAGGCCGACTACCTCAACGGCGAGATCGTGCTGCTCGGGCGGCTGCACGGCGTGCCCACCCCCATCAACGAGACACTTCAACGCCTCGCGAAGAGCGCCGCCCGGGAACGCCGCGCCCCCGGCTCCCTCACCATCGCCGAGCTCGCCGCGTATTGCGCTGAGTAAAGTGATGCCGTGAAGGTCTATGTGCTGCACGAAAACCCCGAGTGGTACCCGCCGCTCGCCACCGCGTTCGACGCCGCGGGCATCGAGCACGAGCAGTGGCTGCTCGGCGGCGGCCCGCTCGACCTCGACGCCGAACCGCCGCACGGAGTCTTCTGGTCGCGGATGAGCGCCTCGGCGCATACGCGGGGCCACCTGCACGCCAAGGACCACACTCGGGCGGCGCTCGCTTGGCTCGAGTCCTGGGGGCGACGCGTGGTCAACGGACGGCGCGTGCTCGAACTGGAGATGAGCAAGGCCGACCAGCTCACCGCGTTGCGCGCGTCCGGCATCGACGTCCCGCGCACAGTGGCCGTCGCGGGCCGTGACCAGCTCACCGACGTCGCCGGGAAATTCACCGCGCCCTTCATCGTCAAGCACAACCAAGGCGGCAAGGGCCTGGGCGTACGCAGGTTCGACTCCGTAGCCGAGCTCGCCGAGTACCTGGACTCGCCCGAGTACGAGCCGCCGATCGACGGCATCACCCTCGTGCAGGAATTCGTCCAGGCCGAGCGCCCCGTCATCACCCGCGTCGAGATCGTCGGTGGCAAGTTTCTCTACGCCATCACCGCCGACACGGCACGCGGCGGCTTCGAGCTCTGCCCCGCCGATGCGTGCGCCGTACCTGGTGAGAGCCTGTTCGCGCTGCGCACCGACGACATCGAGAACCACCCGATCGTCGAGCAGTACCTCGGCTTCGCGCGCAAGCACGGCATCGAGATCGCGGGCTTCGAGTTCATCGAGACGGCCGACGGCCGCCGAGTCACCTACGACGTGAACACGAACACGAACTACAACCCCGAGATCGAGGCGGTGGCCGCACGTTCCGGCCCCGCGAGCATCGCCGCATACCTCAAAGCCCTGCTCGACAACGAAGAAGGCGGCGTTCGCTGATGCGCTTCGGATACTGGATGCCGATCTTCGGCGGCTGGCTGCGCAATGTCCCCGACGAGGGCATGACCGTGGCCTGGCCGTACATCCGCGACCTGGCCGTAGACAGCGAGCGGCACGGCTTCGACCTGACGCTGATCGCTGAACTGAACCTCAACGACATCAAGGGCCACCGCGCCCCCGCACTCGACTGCTGGACCCTCGCGCCCGCCGTCGCGGCCGTCACCAGCCGCATCGAGCTGATGCTCGCGGTCCGCCCCAACTACCACCCGCCCGCCGCCACGGCTAAGGCGATCTCGACCCTGGACACGATCGCGCCGGGCCGCGTCTCGCTCAACGTCGTCTCCTCCTGGTGGCGCGACGAGGCAGCCCAATACGGCGCGCCCTTCGACGTCCACGACGCCCGCTACGCGCGTACCGAGGAGTGGTTACAGGTCCTCGACCGACTGCTCCGCGAGCAGTCCGTCACCCATGACGGCCCGATCTACCAGCTAGCGGCCACCGAGCTCGAACCCAAGCCCGAGCACGTCCCGACGGTCTACATGGGCGGCGAGTCCCCGCGAGCCAAGGAAGTCATCACAGAACACGGCGACGCCTACGTCATGCACGGCGACGCGCCCGACGTCATCGCCGCCAAGATCCAGCAGATGCGCGACCTGCGGAAGGCCGCCGACCGGCCGCCGCTGACCTTCGGCGTGGCAGGCTACGTCATCTGTCGCGACACCGAAGCAGAGGCTCAAGCAGAGCTGGCCCGCATCCTCGACGTGCGTTCGTCCCCCGAGGCCTATGCCTCGTACCGCGACTTTATCGAGGGCTCCCAGCTCGAATCGCACATCTCGCTCGAGGAGTACAGCGTCTCCAACCGAGGCCTGCGCGCCGGTCTGGTCGGCACTCCCGACCAGATCACCGCTCGCATCCGCGAGTACGAGGACGCCGGCGTCGACCTCCTGCTGCTCCAGCTCTCCCCGCAGCACGAGGAAATGGCCCGGTTCGGCCGCCAGGTCATCGCTCCGTGGAGACACGCGGGACGAGCTGGCGACCGAACCGGGAAAAGCAGTGCCTAGGACGCGGTCGACAGCAGGTAGAAGTCGCTGTAGTGGTCCGGGCTGAAGTACCAGGTGTCCGCGGTCACGTCGTGGATGACGCGGTAGGCGTCGCGGTGGGCACCGCAGGCGCGCTCGTAGACGTCGTACTCGTAGAACATGTCGCCGTTGGGCAGCTGGTCGTCGTCGTTGTAGTACTCGCCGCCGGCGTAAGAGCACTCGCCGTCGGACAGGTCGACCCAGCCGCGCGTGGTCGGGTCGCCGAGGCTCTCCCACAGCGACACGGCGGTCAGGCCGTCGGCGCAGGTGGACTGCGTGCAGGAGCTGTAGACCTCGGCCTGGGCGGGCGCCGCGACGAGGGTGACGCCGAGTCCGGCGACGACCGCGATGAGCGCCGCGATCGCGCGCTTGGGCAGCTTGGTGTGATTCATTATGTGGGTAGACACAGTTTTTCCTTGTTACATCTTGTGGGTAGAGCATCAGTGGGCTGATGCCGTCGAACGGGATCTAACGTAACGCCGCCTCCGTGAATGATCTAGGTCCCCGCGCGTAAACGTGGGATTAATGAATGGCAATGCCCGGGTGGGCGGTCGTGCCGGGGACCGAGCGCTTTGGGTAAGGTGACCTGCATGGCGTTGCCGGGCTCTGCGTTGATCGGGCGGGATGCGGAACTGGCCGTGCTCGAGGCGCTACTGGCCGACACGGCCGCGGGGCGCGGCGGGACGGTGCTGGTCGAGGGTGAGCCGGGCATCGGCAAGACCGCGCTGCTTGAAGCCGGGCTCGCGAGCGCGCAGGCCCGGTCCTGCCAGGTGCTGCGGGGCGCGTGCGACGAACTGACGCGGCGTTTTCCGCTCTCGGCGATGCTCAGTGCCCTCGGCGCGCACGAGGATTCGGCCGATCCGCGACGGGCCGCCGCGGCGCGGGCGCTGTCCAGTCCGGGCAACGCCGAGGGGCTCGGGGCACGGTTGGCGGCTGGCGATCCGGTGATGGCGGCGGTCGAGCAGCTCGTCGGCCTGGTGGACCGGCTGTGCGCCGACGGGCCGGTGGTCCTGGTGGTCGAGGATCTGCACTGGGCGGATGAGGCGAGCCTGGTTCTCTGGCATCGCCTGTCCAGGTCCGCGGCGCAACTTCCGCTTTTGTTGGCGGCATCATGCCGACCGGTGCCCGCTCCGCAGGGGCTGAGCCGGCTCCGCGGCGAACTCCGCAAGTCATCGCCGGGCGGACTGATCACGCTCGGCGGCCTGTCCGCGCCCGACGTGGCCCGGCTGACGGAGGAGCTCGTGGGCAGGCCGCCCGGCGAGCGGCTCGCCGAGCGCCTGGCCTCGGCGTCGGGCAATCCGTTCTATGTACGAGAGCTGATCGACGCGCTGGCCCGCTCCGGCACCCTGCGCGAGCACGACGGTTCGCTCGAGGTCGACGAGGAGGGCCCGGCGCGCGAGGCCGTCGTCTCGCTCGCCCGGGTGATCGTCGACCGGCTGGACTCGCTGACGGCCGAGACCAGGCAGACGCTCATGGTGGCCGCGCTGCTCGGCCCGGTGTTCTCCGTCGCCGACCTGGCCGTGGTCGCCGGACGCGCGCCGACGGACCTGCTCGGAGCCGTCGAGGAGGCCGTCGCCGCGGGCGTGGTCGAGGCGGCGGCGGATGAGGCGCGGCGCGCGCGGCTGCGGTTCCGGCACGGCCTGCTGCGCCAGGCGCTCTACACGAGCATTCCGCTCGCCCTCCGAGTCGCTCTCCACCAGCAGGCGATCGGGGCGCTGATCGCCGCCGCCGCGCCCGCCGAGCGCGTCGCCGAACTGCTGCTCCCGGTGCTCGACGAATCAGACGGCTGGGAGCTGGACTGGATCGTCGAGAACGGCGGCGCCCTGATCAACCGGGCCCCCGAGATCGCGGCGCGACTGCTGGAGCACGCGCTCGGTCGGCTCAGTCCCGGCGATCCGCGACGTTCGCGGGCCGAGGACGCGCTGCTGCCGGTCACGTACTACCTGCAGCGCTCGGCGAACACCGAGCAGATCGCCCGCGACATCCTGGCCGCCGGCGCCGCAGCCAAGGGCGATCGGGTCGGCCCGGCCTACTGGTTCCTGGCCCGCAACTTCCTGCAGCAGGGCAGCAACGAGGCCCTGGACGTGGCGACGGACGCGCTCGCCGACGACCGCGTGTCCGCTCTGTGGCGGGCGCGGGTGACCGCGCTGCGCGCCACGATACTGACGATGCTGGGCCGGAAAGCGGATGCGCGCCAGGAGGCCGAGCGCGCGCAGGCGGCGGGCGAGCAGCTGTCCGACGCCCACGCCATCGGGCAGGCGCTGCACACGCGGTCGCTGCTGAGCATGTACGAGGACGACTTCGCGGCCGCGTGCGACCTCGCCGACCGCGCGCTGACCGCGATCGGCGACGACCCCGACCTGACCGACCTGCGGCTGCTGGTGGGCGCCAACCGCGTCGCCTGGCTGGCCGATCAGGACCGCTTCGCCGAGGCGGAGCGGGGCGCGCGCCAGGTGCTCGCCCTCGCCGAGCAGAGCTGGACCTCCCGTCTCGGCAGCATCCGGGTGCGCGCGGCCGAGATGGCCTACCTCCAGGGGCGCTGGGACGAGGCGCACACCGAGTTGGAACAGGCCGCCGAGGTGCGCGCCGGGGCCCAGGCGACCGCGGTCCGGCACGCCTACCAGGCCCTGATCGCCGCCCACCGCGACGACGGGCCGACCGCCGCCGGGCACTTCAAGACGCTGGCGGAATCCGCGTACTTGGCCGAATGGGTCGGTTCGTCGCGGCCGGTGGTGATGGCCCGCGTCCTGGAGGCCGACCGCGCGGGCTCGGCCGAGCGGGTCATCGAGCTGCTGGCACCGCACCTGACGACCGGCGATGAGCACGCGATGATCGGCTGGGAGCTGCTGCTTCCGGACGTGGCCAGGGCTGCTCTGCAGCTCGGGCGCGAGGAGACGCTGCGAACCCTGGACGAACTGCTCAGAGCGCCGGAATCGAAGACGAGGACGGGGGACCGGCGTTCCGGAGTCCTGTGGTGTGAAGGGCTGCTCACCAGTGACCCCGAACTCGTCCTGTCGGCGGCTGTGTATTTCCGTGACACGCACCGTCTGCCCTGGCTCGGCAAGGCCCTCGAGGACGCCGCCGTGCTGCGGGCTGCCGCAGGTGACCTCGCGTCAGCCCGCGAGACCCTCGCCGAAGCGCTGGAGATCTACGCGGAACTGGGCGCGGTGTGGGACACGCGGCGGGCCCTGTCACGCATCCGGCCCTACCGCGTGCGGCCGGGCGTGCGCGGGGCCAGGCGTCGGCCGAAGACCGGCTGGCAGGCGCTGACCGGCACCGAGACGCGCGTGGCGACCTTGGTGGCCCGAGGCCTGTCGAACCCGGACATCGCCGGGCAGCTCCAGCTCTCCCGCCGCACTGTGGAGACGCACGTCTCGCACATCTTGACGAAGCTTCAGCTCAGCTCACGCCGCGAGGTGGCGGAGTCCGAGCGCTCCGCCACGACGTGACGTGACGTCATGTGACGTGATCTGCTGTGATCAGCCCTCTGCCCCGGCGCCCGCGGTGTTCCAGAATCCGCACTGGTGCTCGGCGCCGAATTCAGCGCTGGTGATGGTCTGGCTCTGACCGTCCTGCCGCAGTGACAGGATTCGACCGCCGACGCTCAACTTCGGCCAGTTCGTCCACTGATCCGCATTGGGTGATCCGGTGCGTACGAATGCTCCCCAGCGGTCGAGCATCTCCCGGGAGAGTTCGAGCTGGGCGGGGGTAAGTTCGGCGTACAGGGAGTATCCATTCGTGAAGCTGGGCCAGAGATACGCCAATTCCATCGCGTGGCCCGCGCCCCACTGATAACCCGGCACGTCGTTGTTGAGGCCGGGGGCGTCGCGGTCGTCGAACTGGTAGAAGTACGTCGACGTGGTGGTGGCGAACTCGTCGGCCAGATTCTGCGCGGTACAGCCGCCTATTCCGGTGATGGCTCCGCTGTCGGTGACGATCGCGCCCAGCGCGTACGCCGCCGTGTACGGCGAGGGGTAGGCGCTCCACGGGTAGCGCTTCAGGATCTGCGGCGCGAGCGCTCCGTAGGACGCGTCCACGAACGCCACATACTGCGCTTCGGTGTAGTTCGCATAGCCCTGTGTAAAGGTCCTGCCTTCATCGTGGTTGGTGCCGAAGAGGATGGGCACCTTGGTGTATTTGCCGGTGGCGATCGCCGTCGCGGGGGCCACCGGGAGATCCGCTCCGCCCGCGATGAACTCCGGCTGGTACGAACCGCTGGCGTCGAGCAGGTCTGATTCGGGCTTGGCGCGCAGGCACGCGGCCGCGTCGGCTGCGACGGTGCATCCGGCTTTAGCCGCGAAGGCCAGACTCGCGGCTTGCGCCTGGGCCGGGGCCAGGCTCGGGCAACTGCCGCTTTCCATGACCGCCTGCGCGAACAGCCCGCGTGCTCCCGGTGCCGACAGCAGCGCGCACACAGACCAGCCGCCGGCCGATTCGCCCGCGATCGTCACGTGCGACGGGTCGCCGCCGAAGGCCGCGATGTTCGCGCTGGTCCAGTGCAGCGCGGCCTCCTGGTCGAGCAGGCCGAAGTTCCCATCGGTGCCGGCTCCGGAGCCGCCGAGGCCGGGCACGTCGAGGTAGCCGAACGGGCCGAGCCGGTAGTTGATGGAGACCACGACGATGTCCTGGGTCTGCGCGAGCAGCGAGCCGTCCTGCTGGTCGCCCGCACCGGTCGTCAGCCCACCGCCGTGGATCATGAACAGCACGGGGAGTTTCCCGCTCGCCGGCACGTAGGACGGGGTGTAGACGTTCAGGTAGAGGCAGTCCTCGGTATCGATGCGCGGGCTGTTGCCGTTGGCCAACTGCGGGCAGCGGTTCCCGTAGGACATCGTCGAGCGCACGCCCGTCCACGCGGCCACGGGTTCAGGCGGGGACCAGCGCAACGCACCGACCGGCGGCTGCGCATAGGAGATCCCGAGGAACTGGTCGACGACGCCGGTGGTGCGGCCTTCGAGCTGGCCCGCGTTGGTCGTCACGAGAAGGTTCTGCGGCAGCGTCTTGGTCACGACGGACGCGGCTGACGCGGCGGACGCGGCTGACGCGGCGGACGGAGTAGATACGGAGATTCCGGCGCGGTACAGGCCGAGGGAGGCGCCGATGACGAGAACCGCGAGAACGAATATCGCGCGGCGTATGTGTGTGCGAATGGGTCGAGGGAATCCGGGCATGACGGACCACTCCATTGTGGCGAATGTTGGATCGCTCAACTTTGACGTAATGTAAGCCCGCCCCTCAGGCACGTCAAGGTTCTCATAGTCCATCGGCCGGCTGCATAGCGGCCAACCGCCTGACGACGCCGTCCGCGATCCGAACGGCGTGCTCCCGCGAGAGATTCGCCTCCTGCGCCGCGTCGCGCACGCATCGCGCGATCATTTCCAGCTGCTCGCTCGTCAACGTCGGCGTGCTGACCGGCACCGGATCCCGGCGTCGGGTGAATAGTCGGCGCCGAACGGGCCCGGGCCTCGCGGCGACAACCCGGCGCACCGACTCGTCCACGGCTATCCAGACGACCGGCGTCAGCCGGGTACTGGCGGGCTCCGGTTCGACGCCCAGCGACTCGGCCCGCCGGGACGGCTTGGTCAGGAGCTTCAGAGTCGTCCTGTCGTCGAGTCCGCGCAGCGCTCCGACCAGTGAAAGCTCCTTCGGAGCAAGCTTCTCGATCACGCCGGCCACGAGCACGTCCCGTAAGTCCCGTAAGTCGCCCGGCGCCGTCATCTTCCGCCACCCGCCGTCGTCACCAGCGCTTCGACGATCGGCTCGCGCACCACCGAAGCCATGCCGTTCCCGTTCAGCACGAACAGGAGCATGACCACGAGCGCGGCGATCACCAGGAGGCCCACCGCCGCGAGCCGCGTCTGCCGCCGCACCCGCCAAGGCATGCCGAGCACGCCGAGACCGTCGCGGGCACGAAGCGGCCGAGCGCTGATCGTGATCTCAACCGCGTCCACCAGCGACCGGAGGCCGTGCGCCAGCCATTCCCGGCCGTAGGTCTCGTTGGCGACGGCATCGACGTCCGCCGCGAAGGTCCGCGCGTCGGGGTAGCGGTCCTGCGGGTCCAGGCTCATCGCTCGCTGGACCAGCGGACGTACCGGCGCCGGCAGATCGTCGAGCGGCACAGGCTTATACAACTCGTTCACGGTGCCATGCAGCGGCTGAGTGCCCGTCAGGCACTCGAAAAAGACCGCCGCCGCGGCGTACACGTCCGAGGCCGGGGAGACGGGCGTGCCGCAACCGGTGATCCTGCACCGCCCGGAGGGGTCGACGACCACGTTGTCCGGGGTGAAGTCCCCGTGCGCCACGCCCTGTTCGTGGGCGGCGTCCATCCCGAACAGCAGTTCGTGCAGCAGGGCGAGCCCGGCCTCGGGCAGCAGCGGGCGGATGGTCAGCACCGCGCGCAGCGAGGCGCGTTGCGCGGTCTTGATTTCGGCCTTGCTGTCGGGCACCGTCGCGTGCGTCATCGCGTCCCCTGCGTTTCCTTGCACCTGCCTGCGAAATCAGGACGCTACCGGCAAGCGATCAGCCCGGGCTTGGAAAAATTTCACCTTCCCGAACGCACTAGAGCGCGATGGCACCCCCAGTGCGGCGCGTGGCGAGCAGTTGGCCCGGCGTGATGTCGGCCAAGGTGCGGAACTCGCGGTTGAGGTGGGCCTGGTCAAAGAAGCCGCAGGCGGTGGAGACCTCGGCCAGACTCCCGGTCCCGCGGGTGAGCAAGCCGAGGGCTCGCTGGAAACGCAGCACGCGAGCGGAACCCTTGGGCGACAGGCCGATCTGCTCGGTGAACCGGCGTACCAGGTACCCGTGGCTCCAGCCCACCTCGTCGGCTATCCGCGCGACGGGGATCTTCCCGGCCGTGCCGGTCAGCAGCCGCCAGGCGTGGCCGACCTCGGGCGCCGGGTCCGGGCCACGCTCGATCCGGTTCAGCAGCGCGAAATCCAGCAGGTCGAATCTGGCGGTCCAGTCTGGCGTCATGGCCAGCCGCTCGACCAGTTCCCGCGCCTCGGGCCCGAGCACGTCCTCGAGTTCGACGATCTGGTTGGCCAGGTCGCGCATCGGCATCGCGAGCAGCCGGTAGGCGCCGAGCGGCGAGAACTCGACCCGGATCGACTCCTGGCCGCCCGGGTGCACGCACAGCGCGGGCCGATCCTCCAGACCCACGACCATCGAGCCGAGCGGCCCGTTGCCCTTCGTCGGCGGGTCCCCGATCCGCCGGACCTCGGAGAACGGCTCCGCGAGGTTGATCACCAGGGCGACGCGCCCCGACGGCATCACCCGTACGCGGTAGGGCGAGTGCGATTCCTCCCAGTAGCCGACGTAGCTGCGCAGGTACGGGCGCAGCGCGGGGTGCCAGGGCCGCGTCACCCGCCAAAGTCCGGCGACGCGGGCCAGTTCGAGGCCCGATCCCGTCATGTCAGAGCTCCCCGGATGGATGGCTCCTCAATATCCTGCCATGTCCGCGCCGCGGCGGCCACCGGTTCGTCGGTACGGTCACTCGAACTGAGGGACTGTCAGTGTGATCGACTAAGGTTCGATACTCCGGAAGAGTCTGTCTTTGTCACAGCCTGGTGACAGCGGAAACCGGAGGTGTTGCCGGACCGTCCTGAGGGTCGCAGGCTCACGGGTAACGTCCCGGAGCCCGAAGGAGAGGAGGGCGGGGTGAATCCCTCGCGTCATCGCAAGATCCTCAAGTACGTGTCGCTGTGCATGGCGTTGATCTTCCTCGCCGCCGCCGGGACCGGCTACTACCTGCTGCACCACGTGCTGGGCAACGTCGCGACCGTCAGCCTCGACAACCTCAAGAACCGTCCGGCCTCGGCCAAGCCCGACCCGCAGGGGCAGACGCCGCTCAACATCCTCATCCTCGGCTCGCAGACCCGCGACGGGCAGACCCTCGCCACCCACGTCGGCGACTCGAGCAAGGACGGCACCGACCTGTCGGACACCGCGATGCTGCTGCACATCTCCGCCGACCGGAAATGGGCCGACGTGGTCTCGATCCCGCGCGACCTGTTCGTGCCGATCCCGGCCTGCCAGGACCGCACCAACCCGGGGCAGACCGACGCGGCGCAGTCCGAGGCCCAGTTCTACGACGCGATGGGCGAGGGCGGGCCCGCGTGCGCGGTGGCGACGGTCGAGAAGATGACGAACATCCGGATAGACCACTTCGTCGAGCTCACCTTCGACGCGTTCATCCAGCTGACCGACGCCGTCGGCGGCGTCCAGGTGTGCATCCCGCCGCCGGGCATCAACGATCCCGACTACTCGGGCCTGGTCCTGTCCGCCGGCCTGCACACGATCACCGGCAACGAGGCCCTCGCGTTCGTCCGCGACCGCCACGGCCTGGTCACCGGCATGGACACGCAGCGCATCCGGATGCAGCAGATGTTCATGACCTCCCTGTTCGACAAGCTCACCTCGAACGGGACGATGGATGACCCGATCACCCTGTACAAGATCGCGACCTCGCTCTCCAGCAACGTCACCGTGGACACCGGTCTTGACAACCTCTCCACGATGATCTCCATCGCGCAGAGCGTCGGAGCGATCAGCAAGAAGTACATCCAGTACCTCACCGCGCCGTACACGCTCGACACGCCGGGGGAGTACTCCTACGACGAGGCCGGCGAGCACTCCTCGCCCGGCCCCGGCTTCGACCAGCTGTGGACGTATCTGCGCGACGACCAGCCGATCCCGGACTCGCCGGCCGCCGCCGAGTTCGGCACGACCGCCACCGCGAGCCCGAGCCCCGTCGTGCGCGCGGCCGCGACCACGGCCGACCCGAGCCCGACGGTGGCGCTCAAGGACGTGACCGTCGCGGTGGACAACGGCACGGACATCTCCGGCGAGGCGCACAACGCGGCGGCGAACCTGGCGGCGCTCGGCATGACCACCTCGCTAGGCGGCGGCTACTCCGGGTACCAGACGACCACGATCTACTACCCGTCGGCCGACCAGGCCGAGGCGGACACGCTCGCGAACCAGGTTGCCGGGTCCGTGCTGAAGCAGAGCTCGAACGTCAGCGAGCTGACCCTGGTCATCGGGGCGAACGCACCGAGCGCCATCGTCGCCGCGCACTCGAGCTCCAGCGACACGTCCTCCGCAGCGGCATCGGCAACCGCCTCCGCCTCCGCGAGCCCGTCCATCAGCGCCGAATCGCGCAACGGGGACGCGAACATCTGCTCCGACCTGCCGGGCGTGGTCAGCTACGGCGGGTCGCCGGGGGACTGACGGTCATCAACCGGCGGCTGACGTGGCGGCCAGCGCGTCGGACGTGTCAGCCGCCGGACCGCCGTCCGCCGCTCCACCCGTAGTCCACCTGATCCGCGAGGTGCACAAAGCCACGATCCCGGCGGAGATCGCCACCGCGCCCATCGCCCAGCCGAGACCTCCGCCGCTCGCGATCAGTCCGATGACGCCGGGTCCGGCGAGCAGGCCGACGGTGCCCAGCGACGCGACCAGGGCCAGCGCGTCCGCACCCTGACCGGCCGCCGCCACGTACACGCACGGCGTCACCGACGCGATTCCGAGGCCCACCAAGGCGAACCCGGCCAGCGCCGGAATCACGCCGCCCACCAGCACGGCGACCGCGAGGCCGACCCCGGCGAGCGTGCTGCCCAGCACGACGACGCGGCCGTCGCCCCAGCGCTTGCGCCAGGAGTCCGAGCAGACCCGCGCCACCACCATCGTGATGGAGAACACTGCGATACCCAGCGGCGTCAGGCCGGCCGCCGCCTTCGCCACGTTCTTGAGGTAGAGCGCGGACCAGTCGTTCATCGCGCCCTCGACGATGGTTCCGAAGGCCATGGCCAGACCCATCCACAGCGTGATGCGGGTGGGAAGGGGAAAGCGGCGCTGCTTGCGAACCGGCTCCGCCGCCGCCTCGGTCGGGGCGGCCTCCGCCTGCGGCGGCAGCGGCAGCAGGTCACGCTGCGCGTAGGCCAGCACCAGCAGGAGCAGCACCGCCGCCACGGCGAAGTGCGCCTCGAGGCTGGAGGTCGCTGCGTTCATCGCCGCGGCCAGCAGCGCGCCGAACAGCGAGCCGCCGCTGAACGTCGCGTGCAGCTTGCCCATCGTGTTTCGGCCGAACCGTTCCTCCAGCTCCGCGCCCTGCGCGTTCATCGCGACGTCCAGGCAGGCCACCCCCACTCCGTCGCAGCACACGATGACGAGCGCGACGGCGTAGTCCGGCGCCGCGCCGAGCGCGAGCGGCAGCAGGCAGAGCGCAGCCGCGGACCCGATGCACAGCGCCCGCGACCCGAACCGCTTCATCAGCGTGGCGACCAGCGGGAAGGACGCGGCGGCGCCCACGCCGCAGGCCATCAGCAGCAGGCCGACCTCGGCATCCGACAGGCCCAGCCGCGCCTTGACCGCCGGCAGCCTCGACGCCCAGGTGGCGTACTGGAAGCCGAGCAGCAGGAACAGGGCCCCGATGGCCACCTGCGATCGGCGGAACTCATCGCGGATACGCGGCAAGCTGATCAACCTCCACTTGTCTCGACATGTACATCGCCTGCGAGCCGTACGTCTCGGTCACCGCGACCTCGGGATGCTTGGTGAAGCCGGCCGCCGTCCAGAAGCCCTGGCTGCCGCCGACCGAGACCAGGGATACGCGCTCGAACATGCGCGCGGCCGCCACCGCCTCGAGGCGTCGCAGCAGCATCTTGGACAGGCCCCGACCGCGCACGTCCTCGGCCAGCACTATGTCGTGCAGGTGCAGGTTCGCGGAGACCTCGTTAGCGCTCACACTGTCGGGCCGTCCCAAACTCGGCGTGTGCCCCGCCGGGAACGGCAGCGCGAGCAGGTAGCCAGCAACGCGCCGGTCGAGTTCGAGCACGAAGCAGGTGTCCGGGGAGAGCGCGGCCCAGGACCGCAGCGCCTCGCGCCCCTCCGACAGCCCGAGCCGCGCGTACGCCGCGTGCTCGATCTCTGCTATCGCGTCCAAGTCGGCCTCGGCGACGGACCGCACGCGCGGGCCGCGCACCCACTCCTGTGCGAGTGGGTCGATGCCGTTGAAGCCCTGCGTCATGTAGCTCGTCGCGTACGCGCCGCAGGACAGGATCCACACCGGGTCGCCCGACGCGAGCGCCGCCGGCACCTCGACCAGGCCGTCTTCGTGCCCGAACGCGTCGTCGCTGTCGCAGGTCGGCCCGGCCACCGCCGCCGCCACGTTCTCGCCCGCGCCCTCTCCCTCGTGCGTCGGGAAGACGAGCCGGTACTGCAGTTCGTCCATCTCGTACAGGCCGTTGAATTTGCCGGCGCTCAGGTACAGCCAGTGCTGCCGCTCGCCGTCGAGCAGTTCGCGCGAGGAGAGCCGCTGGACGTGCGCACGGATCGCTCCGTGGTCGGCGACGAGGTGCCGGCCCGGTTCGGCGATGAAGCCGAGCCGTCCCTCGGTGAGCTCCGTCAGGTGCTGCATGCCGTCGCGGATCGTCGCGAAGATCTTGTCCAGCGGTGGTTCCAGCGGCTCGCCGTGCCGGTCGAGGTAGCCGAGCGCGGGCAAGCCGCCGCCGAGGTTGACGTGGTCGAGCTCGATCCCGTGGGACAGTCGCAGTGTGCTGATGACGCGCGCGAAGTCCTCGAACGCGGTGCGCCAGGCCTCGGGCCGCATCTGCTGCGAGCCGACGTGCACGGACAGCCCGGAGGGGGTCAGCCCCAGGTCGCGGGCCTTGGTCAGCACGAGCGCCGCGTCCGCGGTCGAGCAGCCGAACTTCCGGCTCAGGCCCCACAGCGCGCCCTCGCCGCCGGCGGCGATCCGGCAGAACACCCGCGAGCCGGGAGCGTGCTCGGCGAGCGCGGCCACGTCCTGCACGCTGTCGGTCGCGAAGTCGCGCACCCCGAGCGCGTAGGCCTCGGCGATGTTCACATCCGACTTGCTGGTGTTGCCGTAGTGGATCCGCTCGACCGGCACCCCGGCGCGCAGGGCCTGGGCGATCTCGTTCGGGCTGGCCGCGTCGCAACCGGCCCCGCGAGCGGCGAGCGCGCCGAGCACCTCGTCGATCGGGCAGGCCTTGACCGCGAAGCGCACGTCCACGCCGGGCAGTTGGTCGAGCAGATTGTCGTAGCGTTCTTCGATGCCGGTCAGGTCGTAGACGACGCGGTCGGTCTCGGCCGCGGCCAGGGCGTCGCGCAGCCAGGGGCTGAGCGTGCTCATCGGCGTGGTCACGAGGTGCCACTCCACTCCGCGGCCGAGGGCAGCGCGTACGCCGCCGCCCGGCTGACGCGTACCAGTTGCGGCCACACCTCGGTTAGCAGTGCGAACTCCTCGATGTCGTTGCGTGCCTGCTCGATCAGCTCGGCGCCGCGTAGCGCGATCGAGTCGGCGAACGCGGCGTAACGTCCGCCGAGCTTCCGGTAGCAGCGGTCGATCGTCTCGAGCCGCCAGCGGTTCTCGGCAGTGTCGAGCCGCGCGCTTTCCCGGGCCAGCTCGGCGATTACCTCGGAGCGCAGCCGGTTCTGGTCGTCCAGCAGAGCACTGCCGGCTTCGCCCATCCGCTCGTAGATGAAGTTGAGGTAGAGCATGGAGAGGAAGAACTTGGTGAAGCGCAGTTGATACGCGGCGAAGCCCGCGTCGGTGCGGCGCTCGGCGGTGTAGAAGTTGATGATGTGCCGGTTGTGCAGGACGCCCGGCAGGCCCGCGTCGTAGATCGCGTGCATGAGGAAGTAGTCGCTGCCGATGGTGTCGAGCGCCGGGAGCAGCGGCACCCGCTCATAGGCGTCACGGTGGAAGGTGATGTTGCACATGTCGATCCGCATCGGGTCCACGAGGCCGAGCACGGAGTGGTCGCGCACGAACGGCTCGTGCCCGGCGCCGCGGAAGGATTCGCTCACTAGTTCGCGCCGCTGCTCCTCGGTCCAGTCGGACGGCGCCCAGAGGCTGACCACCTCTTGGTAGACCTCGTTGTCCAGGGCCTCGATCTCGCCGATGTCCACCGACAGGTCGCCGACGAACGACGCCCCGGCGATCACGACGGTGCGGTTGGCGTGCGCCGGGTCGAGCTCGCTCTCGGTGACCCTCCGCACGACGTCCCCGGCGCGTCGGCCGACGCAGTTCAGCTCGTGCGCGATCGGGAAGACCGGACGGCCGTGCTGGAGCTGGTAGGCGCTGTCCGAGTCGCGGCGGTGCACGGACTCGCAGCCGAGCGCGGCCGCGATCAGGAACAGCCGGTTCGTGCAGGCGCCGTAGGAGACCCCGTCGGGCAGCATCAGCCCGACCAGCCGGTCCGGATCGTCGAGCCCTGAGGCTCGGACGGCGGTCCGCAGGAAGACGCGCTGCGCCTCCTCGTCGAGCAGGTGCACGATGACGTGCGGCACCGGCGTGAGCGCGTCCACGACGGCGCGATGGGTCGGCCGGGTGCGCTCGTCGGACGAGTCGAGAATCAGCACGTGGACGTCGACAAGGAAGTTCGCCGCGCCGTAGGTGGCCTCCGCGTGTAGGGTCGCGATCGTCTCGGCGCACGCGCGGTTCGTCGGCAGCGCCAGGCAGATCCGCCGCCTCACGCCGCCCGCTCCTCGTCCCGGGCCACGCCGTCGCGCCAGGAGCGCAGCCCGAGCAGCTTCTCGCCGAGTTCGGTCAGCTCGGCCGGCCCGTAGCGCAGCGACTCGTGCCGGTACACGTCGCCCACCAGCGTCGCGTTCCAGTCCGGCGTGCTCAGCGTGCGCCAGGAGTCGACGCGGGAGCGCTTGAGCTCGAGGTTCGTCTCCATCGCGGGCATCATCGAGAGGTACTGGACCGCGCGCACGCCCTTGTCGGAGGTGTTGCGCGCGACGCCGTGGGCGAGCATGCCGTTCCAGATCAGCAGGTCTCCGGCGTGCAACTGGGGCCGCACGACCGGGTACTGGTCCCAGGAGACGTCCGGGCGCACCGGATCGCGGTCCGCGGGCTGGTCCAGCTTCCACCGGTCGAAGCCGCGGAACAGCTCGGGCGAGCACTGGAAGCCGCCGAGCTCCGCCTCCGTGTCGTTGAGCGCGATGATGCCCTGCACCCGCTGCTGCTGCACGCTCCGGGTGGAGTCGACGTCCCAGTGCAGTTCGATGTCGAAGCCGGTGTCGGTCGGCGCGATCAGCTTCCGGTCCCGGTTGCGCACGTTCGGCGGGTTGAGGTTGAGCCGGTCCAGGGTGACCCACAGCTGCTCGCAGTCCCAGACGTCCACGAAGGCGTCGTACACCCGCTGCGCCTGCCTGCTGTCCCAGATCAGCTGGTGCTGGTAGGCCTCCACGAACCCGTAGACGTGCAGTTCGCGGTCCAGGTCGGAGCGGAAGGGCCGGTCGGCGTACCAGGTTTCCGGATCGTGCGGGTCCAGGCCCTGGAAGTCCCAGGCGAAATCCAGCAGCGCGGTCGCCGCCGCTGGGTCGATCGCCTTGCGCACCACGACGTAGCCGTAGGTCTGCCAGGACGCGAAATCCTCGGCCGAGAGCACCCGAAGTGGCAAGGTCTTGTCGAGGTCGCGGAGGGGGAACGGGGCGAGATAGGTGTCACCGTCGGAGCTGAAGTACGGGAGTTCACTGGAGGCTCGGTGCAGGTAAAGATCTATTGCGGGCATGGCGGAAAATCCCTCACGGATTGATGCCTTCGCGCAGTGGTGTTGCGCGAAGGCGGGCAGGAGGAAGAAAGGCGCCTCGCGAATGCGCCCGGACCGGTCGTGTCCGAAGTTGTGGCAATAGGCTTATAGTCGGTACAGGTTGTCTCGCCCGGTCGGCATGGTTACTGAGCAGTACTGACCCTCCCGGCGGCAGACATGAACGCTCGTTCCACCGTGCGGCCGGGTATGGCGTTACCAAGGTGGACTAGACCACATGGCGATGTCAACCCTCCCAACTCTTTTCGTCGGGAACCGGCCGCGCGCACCCGGGGTCGGAAAGTCGGTTCCGGTACTAAAAAGTTTTAGTACCGGAACCAGGGCGGCTCTCGGGTATCAAAGAAATCTGCTGATCGGCGAACTTCGATCGTGTCAGCATCCGAATAAAGTTCGGCCGCACGACGGGTGGATCCGGCGGTCTACGCCCAGCCGTGGACACGGTCGGCGCGGGCGGGCGATACTTACCGACGTGACGTTCATCGAACTGACTGACGGCCGCCTGCTGGACTTCCGCGTCTCCGGGCCCCCGGACGCCGCGCCGTTCGTCATGCACCACGGCACCCCCGGCAGCCTCGTCGCGTACCGGCCGATCGAGCGGGCCGTGCATCGCAGAGGCCTGCGGATGGTGACGTTCTCCCGCCCGGGCTACGGCGGCTCCACGCGGAACCGGGGTCGGCGGGTCGCGGACGTCGTCGGCGACCTCGAGGCACTGCTCGACCACCTCGGCGCCGAACGCTGCGTGACCCTCGGCTGGTCCGGCGGCGGCCCGCACGCGCTCGCCGCGGCCACGCTGCTGCCCGGCCGCGTCGCCGGGGCCACCTCGGTCGCCGGGGTCGGCCCCTACGGCCAGGACGGCCTGGACTTCCTGGCCGGCATGGGCGAGGCCAACATCGAGGAGTTCGGCGCCGCGCTCGCCGGGGAGGCCATGCTCGGCCCGGCGCTCGAGCAGGGCGCCGCGGAACTGCGCGGCGCCAGCCCCGCCGAGATGCTCGAAAGCCTCGCGTCGCTGCTGCCCGAGGTGGACGTCGCCGCGCAGCGGGGCGAGTTCGGCGAGGACCTGAACGCGAACTTCGCCGAGGCCGTCCGCACCGGCGCGACCGGCTGGATCGACGACGACCTGGCCTTCGTCAGCCCCTGGGGCTTCGAACCGGCCGAGATCTCGGTCCCGACCTTCCTGTGGCAGGGCGACGCAGACCTGATGGTCCCCTTCGCGCACGGCCGCTGGCTCGCCGACCGCATCCCCGGCGTCGTCGGCCACCTGCTCGCGGGCGAAGGCCACGTCTCGGTCTTCGCCAACCGCATCGACGAGGTGCTCGACGAGCTCGTCGCCACGCTCGGCTGACCCGGATCGCGCATGAGGCCGGGATGGGCGCGAGGATGGTGGCATGGCACACAAGATGACCGATGATCAGTGGCGGGCCTTCGTCTCCGCCGGGACCCGCACCGCCAAGCTCTCGACCGTGCGCGCCGACGGACGGCCGCACATCGCGCCGGTCTGGTTCGTCCTCGATGGCGACGAGATCGTGTTCAACACCGCGAAGGAATCGGTCAAGGGCCGCAACCTCGCCCGCGACCCGCGCGTGTCCCTGTGTGTCGATGACGAGCGGGCGCCCTACGCGTTCGTGGTCTGCGAAGGGAGCGCGACGATCAGTGAGGAGCCAGCGGAGCTGCTTGAGTGGTCCACGCGTATCGGCGGCCGGTACATGGGCGCCGACCGAGCCGAAGAGTTCGGCAAGCGCAACGGCGTGCCGGGCGAACTGGTCGTCCGGGTGCGCGTCGAAAAGGTCGTCGCGTTGGCCGAACTCGCGGGCTGATCGCCTGCTCACCTTCCGCCCGCGCGGTAGGCCTGCGGCGTCAACCCCGGCGCCGAACGCAGCACGTGATCGCGGAAGGCCGCGGAGGCGGGCGGCAGCTCACGCCCGGCCAGCCAGGCGAGCCCCAACTCGCGGACGCTGTTCACGTCGGTGACGTGCAGCTGCGGCGCCGGGCCGGCCTCGTCCGCCTCATCCGGGGACGTCGCTAACGGCGTCGCGCGCGGAGGCGGCAGCAGCGCCACGCCGAGCCCGGCCGCGACCAGCGCGCGCAGCGTCTCCACCTCCTCGCCCTCGAACGCGATGCTCGGGGTGAAGCCCGCCTCGGCGCACAGCCGCTCGGTCAGCACCCGCAGCGCGTAGCTCTCCCGCATCAGGATGAACGGCTCGTCCGCGACCTCGGCCAGCCGGATCCGTTTGCGCCGGGCCAGCCGGTGCCCCGGCGGCACGGTCAGCCGCAGCGGCTCGATCATCAGCCGCTCCCAGGAGACCTGCGGATGCCCGAACGTCGCGCTGGTGATGATCAGGTCCGCGGCCCCGTCGAGCAACTCCTGCAGGATCGCCGCCTCGCCGTGCTGGTGCAGCTCGAACCGCACCTCCGGATATGCCACGCGGAAGCTGCTGACCAGCCGCGGGACCAGCCAGGTGCCGAGCGTCTGCAGGAAGGCGAGCGGCACGAGACCGTGCGCCGGGTCCACGAGCTCCGCCACGGCCCGCAGCCCGAGGTCGTACTGGTCGAGCGCCTGATCGACATGCCGCTTGAAGATCCGCCCGGCCGGAGTCGGCGTCAGCGTACGCCCGGACCGGGTCAGCAGCGGCGTGCCGACCTCGGTCTCCAACCGGGCCAGCGCGCGGGAGAGCGCGGGCTGGGTGATCCGCGCCTGCTCCGCTGTTTCCGTCACAGTCGCGCCGTCCGCCACCTCCCGGAACCAGCGCAAGATCTGCAGCTCCATGCACCCATACTCGCACAGCATGGAATCTGTGAGATAGAGGCATTGGACGCATGGACCTTTCTGCGGGATCCTGGATCTAGAGCCGATAGTGCTCGATCCCCGGCCGCGCCTCGAGACGCGCCGGGTGACGCGGCAGCGCAGCCGAAGTGCCATCAGTCCTCGTATTTGAACTGCCCCGCTGCCGCCGTCTGGAGGGCCCCCGCCCGTGACCGTCGCCCACATGAGTCCCGCCGAACGCCCCAAGTGGCCCGCGCTGAGCTACCTGGCCCGCTTCGAGTGGCGTGCCGCGGCGCGCCCGGGCGGACTGCGCCAGGCCGTCCCCGGCGCGCGCCGCGCGTTGGCGCTGGCCGGGGGAGTGCTGCTCCCGCTGCTGCTCGGCGTCTTGGCCGGCCGGGCCGCGGACGGGGTGTACGCCTCGCTCGGCGCGCTGCTCGCCGGACTCGCCTCGCTCAAGGGCGTCAGCCGCACCCGGCTGACGGCCGTCACGGTCGCGGGCGGCGGCGCGGCGCTGTCCACGTTCGTCGGCGCGACCGTGGCGTACGCGCAGCCGTGGGCGTTGGTCCCGGTCATCATGGTCTGGGGTTACGCCGCCGGACTCGCGATCTGCCTCGGCCCGCGCTGGGGCGCCGTCGCCATGCTGTGGCCCGTCGCGCTGCTCATCGCGATCGGCTCGCCGCTCGACCCGGCGCACGCCGCGTCCCGAGCCGGATTCGTCCTCGCGGGCACCGCGATACAGGGCATCGTGGTCGCACTGTCCTGGGCCGCCCGGCGCGGGGACCACGAGCGTGCCGCGCTGGAAGCTTCGTACCGACACCTCGCCGACTACGCGTGGCAGGTCGCGGACGGCCTGATCCAAGCGCCCGCGCCGGTACCCTTCCCCGCCGCCGCACGGCTCGCCGACCCCAACCCGCTGCTCTCGCGCGGCACCCGTCGCACGTACGCCCAACTGCTCGAACACGCCGAGCGAGTGCGCGCCGCCCTCGCCGCGGTGGCCGTGCACGGAGCCGCCGACCCCAAGGCGATCCGCCTGGCCGCCGACACGGCCCGCATCCTCGACGCCGTCGCCGATGCCATGTCCGGCCTGACCAGCCGTCACCCCGACCACGCCGCCGGACTCCCCGAACTGCATCCGCCGCTGCCCGCCGCCGACTCCGACTGGCGCTGGGCCGCGGACGCCCTCGTAGCCCAACTCCGCGCCGCCACCTCACTGCTCACCGACCTAGACCCCGCCGCGCCCGGTTCCGCTGCCTTCGAAGACGCGTCGCCCACCGACACTCTCTCCGCGCGCCGAACCCTCCTGGCCAACCTCACCCCCGCCGGCGAGACCGGCCGCCACGCACTCCGCCTCGCGGTCACGGCAGGGCTCGCCGAAACCCTCGTCCACCTGACAGGGCTCTACGAAGGCCGCTGGGTAGTCCTGACGGTGTTCATGGTGCTCAAGCCGGACTACACGTCGACAGTCTCGCGCGGCGTCCACCGGGCACTCGGCACGGCGGCAGGCGCGGCCTTCGGCGCCGTCATCGCCACGCTGCTGCACGGGACCCCCATCGGAATCGCGCTCGCCGCCGGAATCGCCGTGGCCGCCGCGTACGCGGTCTTCGACGTCGACTACCTGGTCTACAGCTTCTGCCTCACTGTATTTATCGTGCTGCTGCTGGAAATCGCCGGCCTCCGCGCCGACACGACCGCCACCGCGCGCCTAGCCGACACAGCCATCGGCGCCGCCCTCGCCCTACTCGCGTACGCCCTCTGGCCCACCTGGCACGGACGTACCGCGCCACAGATCTTCGACCGCCTAGTCACGGCCCACGAGACCTACGCCACCGCGCTGCTCCGCGAACTGGACGCCCCCGGCGAGAGCGGCCCGCACCGCCTCAGGACACTCCAGTCCGCCGCCCGCCGCGCCCGCACCGACGCCGAAGCAGCCGCCGAACGCCTAGCCGCCGAACCCCCGCACCCGCCCCTGACCGCCGAAGCCGCCCGCACCCTGGTCGGCGCCGCCACCCGCCTGGCCCACACCGAACTGTCCCTGCACACCCTGGTCACGTCAGCCACCCCCGCCCACCCCGCCGAGACCCACCGCGCCCAAGCCCTGGCCGCCGACACCGAAGCAGCCCTGGCCGAGCTCGCGTCCCGCGTCAAGACCGGGGCGCACTGATTTCGTCGGCCCGGCGGCAGATCGCTGAAATCAGGCTTCGAGCGTCGCGTCGTACGCCTGCTGAGCGGCGGTGATCTCGCCGAGGTGCGTCTCGGCCCAGTCGCCGATGACGGCGATCGGCGCGGTCAGCGAGCGGCCGAGCTCGGTGAGCGTGTACTCGACGCGCGGCGGAACCTCGGCGAAGATCTCGCGGGTCACCAGGCCGTCGCGCTCGATCCGCCGCAGCGTCTGCGTGAGCACCTTGGGCGCGACCGAACCGAGGTGTGTACGCAGCTCGGAGAAGCGCATCGGCCCGTCGCTGAGCAGCAGCACGACCAGCACGGTCCACTTGTCGCCGATGCGATCGAGCACCAGCCGGGTCGGGCACTGCGGGTCGAACAGGTCGCCCAGAACGTCCTCGGCCCGACTCGCGCGCAGACGGCTTAGCAGCTGCGGGGGCTCAATAGTAACCATCGGGTACTAATAGCACGTTGAAGTACTCGATACCTAATGGATACTGTCGCAGCGACTCCCGGCCGAGCGGTGGCCGGGTAGGACTTCGGATTTGAGCGAGCGAGCGGAGCGAACATGAAGATCGCGGTATACGGAGCCACCGGAATGATCGGCAGCCGGGTCGTCGCCGAGGCGCTGGAGCGCGGCCACGAGGTCATCGGCGTGACCCGCTCCGGCGGCGACCTGCCCGCCGGAGTCACGGCGGTGCAGGGCAGCGCGGGCGACGTCGAACTGACCGCGCGTGTAGCGGCGGACGCGGACGTCGTGCTCTCGGCGATCGGCCCGAGCCGCACCGGCGGCGACCGCCGCGAGTTCCTCGCGCACCTGGCGACCCTGACCGAGACCCTCGGCGGCAAGCGCATCCTCGTCGTCGGCGGCGCGGGCTCTCTGCTCATCGACGGCCAGCGCCTCGTCGACACCCCCGGCTTCCCCGACCTCTACAAGGCCGAGGCGCTCATCGCCGCCGAAGCCCTCGAGTACTTCCGCGGCCTGGGCGACGAGGTCGACTGGACGTTCATCTCCCCGGCCCCGGTCATCGCCCCCGGCGAGCGCACCGGCGTCTTCACCCTCGGCACCGACTCGCCCGCCGGCGACTCCGTCTCCGCCGAGGACTTCGCCGTGGCCCTGATCGACGAGATCGAGAAGCCGGTCCACGTCCGTCGGCGCTTCACCTTGGCGAACTGAGCTAGGAGTCGTATGGGGTCCGGTTGACGCTTGACGGTCGGCCTTCCTACGTTCCGGTGTTCCGCTGCGCTCCTCACCGGACTTCGTACGGCCACGCTGGCGCTGGTGGTGGCGTCGCGTCGGCTCCTTACGTGACCGGGCTCGGGCTGGGACGCAGTTCGTACTCGGCGCGCGTGATCGCGTGGACGGCCACCGGCTGACCGGTCCCGGGGACGAGCTCCTCGCGGTCGAAACGCAGCCCCAGCTTGTCCATCACCCGCTGCGAGGCGACGTTGTCGACGTGTCGGATGCTGATGATTCGCTCGAGCCCGCAGGTGGTGAGTCCATAGCCCAGCAGGGGTCGGGCGGCCTCGGTCGCATAACCGTGACCCCAGTGCCTGCGCAGGAAACGCCACCCGATTTCGACGGCGGGCAGCACCTCCGGCAGGAACTCGGGGACTGCGAGGGTTACCCACCCCAGGAACTCGCCGCTCTCCCGGAACGTGGCGGATAGCAGCCCGTACCCCTGCTCGTCCCATCGGTGCTTTGCTCTCGCGACAATCGCGGCAGTCTCCGTCTTCGGGCGCGGATGCACTGCTCCGTCGCCGATGTGGCGCATCACCTCGGGGTCGGAGTCCATCTCATCGAGCGCATCGATATCGTCCGTGCTGGGAAGGCGCAGGATGAGGCGCGGTGTCTCGAACGTCGGCATCAGCCGATCATTCCCCATGGGCTGCACCCGCCGCATGCTGGACGTTCGTTGACAGCCCGCATCGAGTTCGTTTAGCTTCCTGAACAATCGGAGGTTACGGGAATCCGGGGTGAACTGATGGAGCGTCTGACCTGCCGCAGGCACGTCGACTTCGCACGCGTCGAGAGCGCACTCTGTCCGGCGTGACGGCCATCGTTCCACCAGGCGATAGATAAATCGGCGCATATCCACTCGCGCATCTTCGCTGGACCTTCCCACTTTGTCGGCACTCTGCCGCACGAGCGGAGACCTCCCCATGCCCAGCCATACCCACCACCCGAACACCCGTCCGCGCCGCAGCGGCAGTAGCAGTAGCAGCAGCCGGACCGACGGCCGCGTCGCCGACAGCGGGAGACGCGCCGCGAGTGCGGGGGCCGTGCTTCGCGCGGTTCTCGCGAACGGGCCGATCGCCCGCAGCACCATCGCGCGCATCACCGGGCTCTCGCCCGCCTCGGTGACCGGGCACTGCACCGAGCTGACGCGGCTCGGGCTGCTGCGCGAACTGCCGGGCGAGGTGCGCTCCAACGGCGCCGGGCGTCCGCATATCCCGGTGGACATCGACGTCTCGCGGCACGTGGTCGCCGCGGTGCACATCGCCGTGAAGTGGACCACGACCGCCCTGCTCGACCTGCGCGGACGCGTGATCGCACAGCATCAGAGCCCGCATGACTCGACCGATCCCGGATGCGTCGTCGAGCGTGCGGCGGAAAGCCTCGAGGCCTTGTACGCGGCATACGCGGCCCGCGCACCCCACGCCGCGAACGCCGCGAACGCCGCCAACGCGCGTCCGCTCGGCATCGGCGTGGCGACCGGCGGGTGGGTCGATCCCGAATCCGGCGTCGTGATGGACCATCCGCGACTCGGCTGGTCCCTCGTCCCGCTGCGCGACCTGCTCGCCGAACGCACCGGGCTGCCGGTCCACGTGGACGGGCACTCGCGTGCGCTGCTGCACGGCGAAGTGCTGTTCGGGCACGGGCAGGCCCGCCGGGTCGGCAGCGCGCTGCACGTGTTCGTCGGCAACGTCGTGGACGCGGCGTTCGCGACGCGCGGCGAGGCGCACTACGGCTCGCGCGCGCAGGCCGGCGCGATCGCGCACCTGCCGGTCGAGGGCAGCCGCGAACCGTGCTCCTGCGGCCGGACCGGCTGCCTTGAGGCGGCGGTATCAGAGCAGACCCTTACCCGGCGCGCGTACGAGCAGGGGATCATCGCGGCTCCGGAACTGCGGCTGCTCCTTGACGCCGCCCGCGCCGGGAACGAGGCCGCCGCGGACCTGTTCGTCGAGCGCTCGCGGCTGGTCGGACGGGCCGTGGCGATGCTCATGGACGTGTTCGGTCCGGATCTCGTCATCGTCATGGAGCCCTCGCTGCCCTACCTCCCGGCCGCGCTCGCCGCGTTGCGCACGGCCGCGCGGGAGAACGTGCGCACCGTCTGCGAAGTGGACAGCATGCTGGTTCCGACGAGCTTTCCCGGCACCGTCCTGGAAACCGCCGGGGGAGCGGTGTTCCTCGACGCGCTCTATCGGAATCCGCTCGGGCTCGAGGAGCGGATTAATTCAGAAACTTGGAATGTTGACACGGCGGCTCGGTTCCGGTGACCATGGACACTATGGACCGACACCACGTCAACCTGGTTAAGCGCCGGGTCATCGACCTCATGCGCGTGGGCCGCTCCTTCTGTCGCCGGTAGCCGACCGGATTTCACATAGCGCCGCCAAGCGGTTGCTTCTTGCGCGCCAACGTGCGCGAACCACGGTTATGTGATCACTGCATGACCCTTATTCAGTGCGCCATTTTTCCACGCCTTTGAATTGATTTTGAATCAATTCAGGCGCGGCGACGGCGCCTGCCCGGCTACCCGAAGAATGAGGAACCCCGCCGTGCCACGATCCGCCCATGACGTCAGCCCCCACCCCGGAATCCACTCCGGCCTCGACCGAAGAACGCTGCTGCGCTCGGTGCTCGCCACCGGTGCCGCGCTCGGCCTCGGCGCGTGCGCCGCACCGACCTCGGGCGGGGCGACGCTCGCGGCCGACGCCGCGCTGCCGAGGACCGTGCCGACCGGCACCAGCCTCTCCATCGCCTCGGGCCTCGGCGAGACGCAGCTCGAACTCCAGCTCTCCGGCCTGCTCAAAACCCTGCCGTTCAACGTCTCCGGCTGGCCGAACCTCAGCGCCGGACCCGATGTGCTCGCCGGATTCCGGGCCGGCTCGCTCGACCTCGGCGTCAATGCCGGAATACCGCCGATCGAGGCGTACAACCAGGGCTACCAGACCCGGATCGTCGCGATCAACCTCACCCGCAGCCCCACCTACGTGTTCGCGACCAAGCCGCACAGCACGATCGAGTCGGTCGCCGACTTCCGCGGCAAGAACCTGGCGTTCTCCCAGGGCCAGGCCCAGGGCGTGGTGCTGCTGCGGGCGCTCGAGCAGGCCGGGATCTCCAATAAGGACGTCAACCTGGTCAACCTCACCAGCGACCAGTTCCTCGTCGCGCTCGAGGCCGGGCAGGTGGACATCGCGCCGCTGCCCGTGACCCAGCTGCCCAACTACCTCAACAGCTACGGCAAGGACGGCGCCCACTCGATCGACACGACCGTGGTCGACTTCCTCACCCTGCTCTGGGCGCCCCAGTCCGTCCTGCAGGACGCCGGGAAGGCCGCCGCGATCGCCGCGTTCGTGCCGATCTGGGCCAAGGCCACGGTCTGGGTGTATGAGAACCCTGTCGAATGGGAGCAGGACTTCTACGTCAAGACGCAGAGCATCAGCGCCGCCCAGGCCAAGAGCGTCGTCCAGCTGAGCCCGAAGCCGTGGTTCCCGGAGAACTGGGACTCGGCCATCGCTTGGGAGAAGCAGACCGTCGAACTGCTCGCGCAGGGCGGCTTCATCAAGACCTTCGACCCGACGTCGCTGTTCGACCGCCGCTTCGAGGGCCTGGCCGCCGCCGCGGTCCCGGCGACGTACCGGAGCTGATCACCATGGCAGACACAGTGATCCACAAGACGGTGATCCGAGACACCGCGATCCAAGCGGCGTCGACGACTTCAGCGACATCCTCCGAGGTCGACGTCACCACGCGCCGCCGGGTACGCCGGCTGGGCCCGGGCAAGCGCATCCCCTTCAGCCGCGGCATCGGCCCGCTGCTGCTGATCGCCGTCTGGTCGATCGCCAGCGCGAGCGGCCGACTCGACCCGCGGATCCTGCCCGCGCCCTGGTCGGTCGTCGACACCGGCTGGCAGCTCTGGCAGGCCGGCACCCTCGGCCCCGACCTGGCGATCTCCCTGCAGCGCGCGGCCGAGGGCTTCGCCTTCGGCCTGGTCGCGGCCGTCGCCCTCTCGCTGCTCGCCGGGCTCAGCCGGGTCGGCGCCGCGCTGATCGACGGCAACGTGCAGATCAACCGGGCCTTGCCGATCCTCGGCATGATCCCGCTGTTCATCCTCTGGCTGGGCATCGGCGAGACCTTCAAGATCTCGATCATCGCCATCGCGGTCTACATCCCGATCTACATCAACCTCTCCGCCGCCCTGTCCGCGATCGACCGCCGCTACGTCGAACTCGCCGAGACCCTCGGCCTGAGCCGCTGGGAGTTCCTGCGCCAGGTCGTCATCCCGGGCGCTCTGCCCGGCTTCTTCACCGGACTGCGGCTCGGGGTGACGGCCGCCTGGCTGGCGCTGGTCGTCGTCGAGGAGGTCAACGCGACCAGCGGCCTCGGCTACCTGATGTACCAGCAGGCCACCTACGGGCTGATCGACAGCGTCGTGGTCGGCCTGGCCATCTACGGGATCTGGGGCTTCGCCTCCGACCTGATCGTCCGCCTCATCGAAAGGAGGGTCCTGTCATGGCGAAGCACCCTGGACGGCTGAGCGGGAAGCCGCCGGCGGTCGTCATCAGCAGCCTGACCCGCGGCTTCGGGGCCCGCACCGTGCTGCACGGCATCGACCTCGAGATTCCGCAGGGCCAGTTCGTGGCGCTCGTCGGCCGCAGCGGCTCGGGCAAGTCCACCCTGCTGCGGGCTATCGCGGGCATCGACCACGAGGTCGAGGGGGACGGCGCGATCAGCACTCCGCCGCGCGTATCAGTGGTCTTCCAGGACTCCCGGCTGCTGCCCTGGCGCCGCGTGCTGGCCAACGTGCTGCTCGGCCTGCCGCGCCGCGGACCGAAGGCCCGCGAGGCGGCGGAGCGGGCCCGCGCCGCGCTCGCCGAGGTCGGTCTCGCCGGGCGCGAGGACGCGTGGCCCAACCAGCTCTCCGGCGGCGAGGCCCAGCGGGCCGCGCTCGCCCGGTCGCTGGCCCGCGAGCCGGATCTGCTGCTGGCCGACGAGCCGTTCGGCGCGCTCGACGCCCTGACCCGCATCAAGATGCACACCCTGCTGCGCGAACTGTGGGAACGCCACGGACCCACCGTCCTGCTGGTCACGCACGACGTGGACGAGGCGGTGCTGCTGGCCGACCGCGTCCTGGTGCTCGAAGAGGGCCGGTTCATCCTGGACCTGCCGATCGACCTGCCGCAACCCCGCTCGCCGCGCGACGACCGGCTGGTCGCGTACCGGGAAAGGCTCCTCGAGGCGCTCGGGGTGCGGTTGGACGAACCCGTACTCGAGGAGGTCGCCTCGTGAGCGGCGCGAACGGCAGAACCCTGCATCTCAATGCCTTCCTGATGAGCACCGGGCACCACGAGGCCTCCTGGCGGCTGCCCGAGAGCGACCCGCGCGCCAACACCGACATCGAGCACTACAAGGCGCTCGCTCGCACCGCCGAACGCGGCACCTTCGACTCGCTGTTCCTCGCCGACGGCCCGGTGCTGTGGGGTGACGTCGCGCAGCGCCCGTCGGGCGCGATCGAGCCGCTCACGCTGCTGACGGTGCTGGCCACGGCGACCGAGCACGTCGGGCTGATCGCCACCGCGTCCACGACGTACAACTCGCCGTACAACCTGGCCCGCCGCTTCGCCTCGCTGGACCACGTGAGCGGTGGCCGGGCCGGGTGGAACATCGTCACCACGGCCGGGCCCGCCGCCGCGCGCAACTTCGGCCTCGACGACGCCCCCGCGCACGCCGAGCGGTACGAGCGCGCCGCCGAGTTCACCGACGTGGCCCTGCAACTGTGGGACAGCTGGGCCGAGGACGTCTACGTCGGCGACAAGCGTCTCGGCGTCTGGGGCGACCAGCGCGGGATCCGTCCGCCGCGGCACCAGGGCCGGTTCTTCTCGGTCGAGGGCGCGCTCAACATCCCGCGCTCGCCGCAGGGACACCCGCTGCTGGTCCAGGCCGGCTCCTCCGAGGACGGCAAGGACTTCGCCGCGCGGCACGCAGAGGCCGTATTCACCGCGCAGCAGACCCTCGCCGAGGCGACCGCGTTCTACACCGATCTCAAGGCTCGAACCGTTGCCGCAGGCCGCGATCCCGACCACATCAAGATCCTGCCGGGCCTGGTCCCGGTCATCGGATCGACCGAGGCCGAAGCGCGGGAACGTGACGCGCGGCTCGAAGAACTGATCACCTACGAGCACGGACAACGCCGGCTCTCCGAGCTGCTCCAGCTGCCGATCGACCAGCTGGAGCTGGATTCGAAGCTCCCCGACGACCTGCCCGCACCGCAGCTGATCAACGGCGCGCAGAGCAGATATGAACTCGTCGTCGAGCTGGCCCGGCGCGACAAGCTTACCGTCAGGGAGCTGATCAACCGGCTCGGCGGCGGACGCGGCCACCGTACCTTCGTCGGCACGCCCGAGCAGGTCGCCGACGAGATCGAGTCCTGGTTCACCAACGGCGCGGCGGACGGCTTCAACATCATGCCGCCGGTGCTGCCCTCGGGCCTCGAACTGTTCGTCGACGAGGTCGTGCCGATCCTGCGTCGCAGGGGCCTGTTCCGCACCGAGTACGTCCCCGGCCAGACCCTGCGCGGCCGCTACGGCCTGCCCCGGCCCGCCACCCGCCACGCCGCCACCCTCCAGACCGCCTCAAGAAAGTCAGAGTAATGACAATCACCGAAGCCCCCACCCGCCTCGAGGTCCAGAAGGTCACCGCCCGCATCGGCGCCCGCGTCACCGGCGTCGACATCAGCCGCGAGCTCGATACCGAGACCGTCGCCGCGATCCGGGCGGCCCTCAACGAACACAAGGCCCTGGTCTTCGACGCCACCGGCCTGGACGACGAAGGCCAGCAGCGCTTCGCCCGGCACTTCGGCGAGCTGACCGCCGCCCACCCGACCGTGCCCGCGCTCGACGGCGAGCCGAACATCCTGCCGGTGGACAGCGAGCGCGGCGGCCGGGCCAACCACTGGCACACCGACGTCACCTTCGTCGTCAGCCCGCCGCAGGCCAGCACCCTGCGCAGCATCATCATCCCGCCCTACGGCGGCGAGACCCTGATCGCCAACTCGGCCGCCGCCTACCGCGACCTGCCCGAGCCGCTGCGCGCGTTCGCCGACACGCTCCGGGCCGTGCACACCAACGTGTACGACTACGCGGAGCAGGTCCGGCCGCGCGGCGGGAACTACGAGGAGCAGCGCAAGGTCTTCACCTCGATCACGTTCGAGACCGAGCACCCGGTCGTGCGCGTGCACCCGCTAACCGGCGAGCGCGGTCTGTTCATCGGCGGCTTCGCGCAGCGCATCGTCGGCCTGTCCGCGGGCGATTCGCGCAAGATCCTGGACATCTTCCAGTCCTACGTCACCCGGCCGGAGAACGTGCTGCGCTGGCGCTGGTCCCCGAACGAGCTGGTGCTGTTCGACAACCGGATCACCCAGCACTACGCCATCGACAACTACGACGACCAGCCGCGCCGCCTGCACCGCGTCACCGTGGCCGGCGACATCCCGGTCGGCGTCGACGGGACGCAGAGCTCTGTGATCAAGGGCGACGCGTCGCACTACACGGTCGTCGCGCAGGCCTAGCGGTCCACCCGCTAGAGAAGCCCGAGGCCCGCGAGAAACGAGCGCGCGTCGGCGTGTCCGGCCCACACCCGGGCACGCCAACCCGCCTCGATCGCGGCCTCGACGTTCTCCGGCCGGTCGTCGAAGAACGTGAACGACGACGGTGCGGACGGCGAGGCCTGCTCGATGTCCGCGATGCCCTCCTCGGTCGCCCGGTAGATCTCCGGCTGCGGCTTCATCGCGCCGACGTCGCAGGAGAACACGAGCAGATCGAACGCCTCGGACCACGAGCGCGTGCGCACCCGCTCGGCCAGCTCGACCGGAATGTTGGACAGCAGCGCGAGCCCGTTGCCCGCCGCCTTCACGTCGAGCAGCAGCGGCAGCGAGTCAGGGTGCAGAGTCGTCCAGGCGAGCGAGTCGACCTCGATCAGCCGCACGGCGAGCGCCTCGTCCACGTCCACGCCGACGTCCGCGCCGACCGACCGCCAGTACGCCGAGCCCGGGCCGCCCTCGTCATACGCGCGCCGGTGCTTCCAGTAGGCCGCCGAGAACTCCGGCGCGGGCACGTCGATCATGCCGGCGAGTTCCGCGAGGTGCGTCGGCGACTGGGAGAGCACCTCGCCGAGGTCGAAGACTACCCAAGGGCGATTGCGGGAACGTTCCACTGATCCACGGTACCAGGAAGCGTCCGCCGCCCCTGCTACCACTCAGCCTGGAGAACGGCCGCCTCGGCGATCCGGCGTCGTGGCCCGACGCGACCGCTGTACGCCCGACCGCAGCAGCCGCGCGTCGGCCCGCAGCATCTCGGCCTTGGCCCCGAGCACGACGTATGCCTCCACGGCCCGCAGCAGGTGCCGCCGAGCGTTGACCGGATCCCCGGACGCTGCCGTGAGCGCGGCGAGATCCTCTTCCACGCGCCCGAGATCGAACCGACGACTCGCGGACTTGTAGTGCCGCGCGGCTGCGGCAAGCAGTTCGGCATCGCCCTGCGCCAGCCCTCGCATGTGCCGTGCCAACGCCTTCTCCGCCGCACTGTCCGAGACTCCAGTTTCCGCACTCTGAGCTGCGGCTTCGAGGAGATCCCGGCGTCCGGCGTCCAACGCCAGACGCGCGAACGGCGGCAGCCACGACTGCTTCTGCCCGATGTCGGCCACGAGCGCGGCGGCGAGCAGGTCCAACGCGACGTCCGTCCGCCCCGACTGCTCGGCCCGCGCAGCACGCGCCGCGAGTGCGAAACCAGCCCTCGACCGGATCGCGTCGTCGCTGCGCGCAGGGTGCTTGTGCTCGGGGAGCTGGGCCAGCAGCGCGTCGGCCGTCGCGCCCTGTCCGCGATGCGCAGCGATGAGTGCCGCGAGACCGTACGCCTGCCAGGGCAGCCACGCCGCCGGTGCCATGCCGTAAGGAGGCAGAAACTCCTTCAGCGACGCGACCTCGGCCAACGCCGTGTCCCAGTCCCCGGCTTCGTAGTGAAGCACCGCGTCGGCCGCCGTAACGAGCGCCTCGCCCAAGCCGACCTCCTCAGTTCCCCCGCGACGTAGCTCCCGACCGTGATCCTAGGGGTGGCAGGACCAGGCACGTCCACGGCCACCCGCTTACGCTGGAACGCATGACCTCGGATGACACGAACCCGCTCGGCGAGTACCTGCGGGCCCGCCGCGAACTCGTCACGCCGGAGAGCGTCGGCATCCCGCGATTCGGCGTCCGCCGCGTGCCCGGCCTGCGCCGCGAGGAGGTCGCGATGCTCGCGGGCATCAGCGCCGACTACTACCTGCGCCTCGAGCAGGGCCGCGACCGCAAGCCCTCGGTCCAGGTTCTCGAGTCGCTCGCCCGCGTGCTGCGCCTCGACGACGCCGCGACCGAGTACCTGCTCGGCCTCGCGGCCGACAAGCCGCGCCGGACCCGTCGTCGCGCACGCAAGGAGACCGTGGCGCCGGGTATCGGCAAGCTGCTCGACTCGCTCGCGATGCCCGCGTTCGTCGAGGGCCGCTACTTCGACGTCCTCGCGTCGAACGCCCTGGCCACCACGATCTCGCCGCGCCTGACAGCAGGCCACAACCGCCTGCGCGACGTGTTCCTCGACCCCGCCGAGCAGGCGCTCTACCCTCACTGGGAGTTGGCCACCATGGGGCTGGTCGCCGGCTTCCGGGAGTCGGTCGGCACGGACACCGACGACCCCAGGTTCATCGAGCTCGTCGGCGAGCTCTCCCTCGCGAGCGAACGCTTCCGCAAGCTCTGGGGCCGACACGACGTGCTGGTCCGAAGGGGAGCGGCCGTCACGCTCAACCACCCGCAGGTCGGCGAGCTGACGTTGAATCGGGAGAAGCTCGCCGTCGGCGGCTCGGCGGGCCAACTGCTCGTCATCTACCACGCCGATCGCGGCTCCGTGAACGCCGAGAAGCTCGGCCTGCTCGCCTCCTACCAGGCGACGGAGGCCCCCGACCAGCAGTCGCGGCACACTAGAAGCCGCGGACCTTCACGGGCCTGATCCGCGTGACGACCGAGTACTTCTCCATGAACTCGTCCAGGCCCTTGCCAACCCCCATCGCTTCGAGGCGCGGACCGTACTTCGCCACGTACGCCGGCACCTCGTGCGCGCCGGGGTGGCCCTCGAGGACCTCCACGTCACCGGTGAACACGGTGATCCCGCCGCCGTTGATCGAGTTGAAGTGCAGGGCGACGCGCGGACGCTCGGTGAACGTGCTCAGCCGCGCCGAGGTGTTGCTGTTGAAGATCAGGAAGCTGCCGTCGCCCCACTCCGAGTCGGCGTCCTCCTGCCAGAGGAACCAGACCGGGTTCGGCTGCGGCGTCCCGGTGCCGCTGACCGTGGTGAGCCAGATGATCGACTCTTCACGAAGCCGCCGTCGGACCGTCTCACCGAGGGGCGTGGCCGGGTCGCGCCGCCCGATCGCGCGGAAGAGCACGATGCCGTCGCCCGACGATGATCGGCCCGCCGCGCGGATCCGGGTTCTCATACACGTCCACCGCGCACCCGAGGCCTTCGAGCGCGGGCCGCAGCACCTCCTCCAGGTACACCCGCACATCCTCGCGCCGCTCCGGATCCCCGCTCACCGTCCGGTAGGCGACCATCGACGCGAGCTCGGCGACGAACGTCCCCGACTCGACGTGCCGCCGCGCCCGCTCCCGCAGAACCGTGATGTCACTGCCCCTTCTCGGCCTCGGCCAGCAGCGCACTGACCCAGTCCGTGAAGCGCACCGAGTACGACACGTCCGGGCTGTACCCGCCTTCCTCGTAGCCGCCGATGACGCCGACGACCGTGCCGAGACCGGTCTTCGAGTTCACGTCCGTCAGGAACGGCGAGCCGCTCGTGCCGCCCGGATATCCGTCGCAGTCGAACTGCAGTTGGGTGGAGGAGAACTCGGTCGTGTAGTTCGTGCAGGTGATCGGCTCATTGGTGTCCGAGGGGTAGCCGACGACGGTGGTCAGGTCCGTGTACGACTGGTCGACCGCGAGGGTGTCCGCGCCCACCTCGTCCTGGATCGTCCCGCTCACGCTGGTGTTGTGCACCACGATGAACGCCACGTCGTAGTCCGGGTTCCGATCGGAAACCCATTGCGAGGCGACGTAGACCGCTGATACGTCCCACACGCCGTAAGGCATGCTGCCATTATCGTATTCGGGTACGAATGCGAGGTCCGTCTCAGCACCCGAGCTGTCGTATACGCAATGCGCGGCCGTCACCACGATGTCGCCCTCGGGCGTGGAGATCACACTTCCCGTGCAATGGTGCGACGTCAACGACCCGTCCGAGGTGCCGAACAGCGTGCCGACCTGCGGCGTTCCGGAGTACGCCGTGCCCTCCAGCGGATCGGACACGCTCATCGAACTGGAACTCGACGCCGAACTCGAACTCGAGGACGAACTCGAAGCTGAGGTGGCTTGAGTGGTCGCCACCTGCGTCGTCGCACTCTTCGTCGGAGTGGCGCTCGTCGTCGCCTTGGCGGCCGCCGTCGTGGTGCTGACGGCGCCCGCGCTGGTCGAGGCGGTGGCTTTCGAGCGGTCGGCGACGCGCACGTAGGTCGTCGTGCCCACTCCCACCGTCAGAAGCATGGCGGCGCATCCGATCGAGAGTACGCGGTGTGCGCGAAATGCTGTTTTAGGGAGACTCCAGACCGGCCGCATGTACGCAATGTAAGAACAGAGTTATAAGCGGAGCTTTCCTTAAGTTAAATGCTGGCTGAGATTTCCGGCGAGGCGACGGCCTCCTGCCGCACGTCCCCGGCCCGCGGACCGCGCGGCCGTACCCCGATGAGCACCAAGGAGATCAGCGCGGCGACCAGGATGCCGATGCCGCCGACCAGGGCGCACGTGTGCAGGGCGTCGGTGAAGCTGTCTCCGTACGCGGCGAACGCCTGGCCGGTGGCCTGCCGCGTGGACAGGTGCAGGAACGCGCCCGCCTGGATGCCGACGCTGGAGACCATGCCGTCGACCTGCCCTTGCTCGGCCCGGCTCAGGCCCGACGCGGCCAGGTGGCCGGGCAGCGTGGCCAGGGTGCGGCTGGTCAGGATGACGCCGAAGATCGCCGGACCGAGCGTGCTGCCGATCTGGCGCAGGGCGCTGTTCGCCGAGCCCGCGGTGCCCGCGAGCCGGCGCGGCAGGCTGTTGACCGCGACGGTCGTGATCGGCGCCATCGCCAGCGCGATGCCGATGCCCAGCACCGCGATGACCAGGGCGGCCTCACCCGTGCCCGTGTCGGCCTTGAAGACGTTCACCAGCAGCGCGCCCGCGGCGGCGATGACCAGCCCGGCGAACAGCAGCAGGCCCGGCGCGACCCGGTTCATCATCCGTCCGACGAACGGGCCGAGGACCACGGTGAAGCCGTTCAGGGCGATCAGCCGGACGCCGATGTCCCACGTCGAGGCGCCGTGGACGAGACCGAAGTACTCGCTGAGCGCGAAGACCAGTCCGACCTGGGCGAACAGCGTGAGCCCCATGACGATGGCGGCGCCGGAGAACGCGGCGGAGCGGAACAGCCGCATGTCCAGCATCGGACACGGGGAGCGCAGTTCGACGGTGACGAAGCCGACGAGCGCGACCGCGGCCAGGACGAACGCCGTGACTACCTCGGGGGCGCTCCAGCCCGCCGTTCCGCCGCCCTCGATCACGCCGTAGACGATGCCGGTGATGCCGACGATCGCGAGAAGCTGGCCGGGCACGTCCAGGTGCCGCTGCCGCTGAGCCCGCGAGTCCTTGAGCACGAACGCGCCGAGCGCGGCGATCACGGCGCCGAGCACCAGCGCCGGCAGGAAGATCCAGCGCCAGCCGACGTGGTCGAGGATCTGCCCGTTGAACAGCGGGCCGAGCGTCAGCCCCAGGCCCAGGGCGGCCGTCCACGCGGCGATCGCCCGGGCCCGGCCGCGGTGGTCCGGGCAGACGTGCGAGACCAGGCCCAGCGTCGAGGGCAGCAGCGCGGCCGTGCCGATGCCGGTGAGCGCCTGGCCGACGCACACCTGCGCCACGCTGTGCGCGGTCAGCGCGACCAGGCAGCCGAGCACGGTCAGGCAGAGCCCCGAGAGGTAGATCTTCTTGCGGCCGTACAGATCGCCGACGACCCCGAACGTCAGCAGCAGCGCGGCGGTGGGCAGGATGAACGCGTCGGTTATCCACTGCAGCCCCACCGTCGAGGCGTCGAGCGCCTGCTGGATCACCGGTAGCGCCGTCGAGACTCCGACGACGGGCAGATAGGAGACGAACACCCCGAGACACGCCAGGACGATGGTCGCCGTCCTGTTCGGAGGGTCGTCGGCCTCGGGCCCGGTGGCTCCGGGAGGTGTCGGCGCGGACGACGGCGAAGCGTGCGAAGAACTGGTCATGGCACCTCGATGTGCATGAACGGACGGGTCGGCTGTTGCGGACTGGCAAAGCCACACCCCGGAGTATCACCGTCGAGGCAGTGAGTCGGCATCACTTATTTGTCAAGATAAGCCGTACACCCGACGTGGCCGACGCGGCGGCTTCGGTACCCTGGCCCGCGTGAAGATGCCCGAAGACCTCATCAAGCTGCTGCGACAGCCCACCCTGTGCTACCTGGCCACCACCATGCCGGACGGCTCGCCGCAGCTGACCCAGACCTGGGTCGACACCGACGGCGAGCACGTGCTGGTCAACAGCGTGCTCACCCATGTCAAGACCCGCAACATCCAGCGCGACCCGCGCGTAGCGCTGACCGTCACCGACCCCGAGCAGCAGCGCCGCTACTTCCAGGTGCGCGGCCGCGTGCTCGAGGTGCGCACCGAAGGCGCGGTCGAGCACATCGAGGAGTTGGCCCAGCGCTACCTGGGCGGTCCCTACCCCTGGTACGGCGGCCGCGACCAGGTCCGCGTCATCTTCGTCATCGAGCCGGAGCGCATCACCGGGATCTGAGCTTCCCGGCGGCCGCCTTCTCGGTAATCTCAAGACATGAAACCAGCGGAAGGGGAGCCGGCCGTACGCGTGCACGCGCTGGTCAAGCGATACGCGCAGCGCGACGCCGTGGACGGGCTGAGCTTCGAGGTGGCGGCGGGGGAGACGTTCGCGCTGCTCGGGCCGAACGGCGCGGGCAAGACGACCACCACCGAGATCCTGGAGGGCCACCGGTCCAGGGACGGCGGGCAGGTCGCGGTCCTCGGCGTGGATCCGGAGCGCGCCGACCGGGCCTGGCGGGCCCGGATCGGCATCGTGCTGCAGTCGGTCGGCGACTTCCACGACCTGACCGTGCTCGAGGTGGTGCGCCACTTCGCCGGGTATTTCCCGCGGCCGCGCGACCCGGACGAGGTGATCGAGCTCGTCGGACTTACCGAGCAGCGCAAGGTGCGCGACGCCAAGCTGTCCGGCGGGCAGCGGCGCCGGCTCGACGTGGCCCTCGGCATCCTCGGCCGGCCTGAGGTGCTGTTCCTCGACGAGCCGACGACCGGCTTTGACCCCGAGGCGCGGCGCCAGTTCTGGGAGCTGATCCGCGCGCTGCGCACGTCCGGCACCACGATCCTGCTGACGACGCACTACCTCGACGAGGCCGAGCAGCTCGCCGACCGGGTGGCCGTGATCAACCACGGGCGGCTGCTCGCCCTGGACACCCCGGACCGGCTCGGCGGGCGTGACCGGGCTCCGACCGTGATCAGCTGGACGGACGACGAAAACGGCGCGGAGCGTCGGCTCGAGACGACCGAGCCGACGAGGGCGCTGCGGGAACTACTGGCCCGGCAGCCCGGGGGCGAGGAGATCAAGGGCCTCTCCGTGCACCAGCCCACCCTCGAGGAGATCTACCTCGCGATGGTGGACGCGACGGATTCGGATAACGCCGCGGACGGCTCGACCGGGCAGGAGACGCGATGAGCACCACCGGAGACACGGTTACCGAGCCCGCCGGACAGCCGTCGGACGTGCGACTGCCCTCGGCGCTCAGCCTCGGCGTTCGCCGCGCCAGGCTCGAACTGCTGCAGTACTTCCGCCAGCGCGACGCCGTCGTCTTCACCTTCGGCTACCCGCTGATCATGCTCTTGATCTTCGGGTCCATCTTCGGCGGGAACATCCAGGGTACTGACATCCCCTACAACCAGTACTTCACCGCCGGGATCACCGCGACCGGCGTGATGTCCATCGGCTTCCAGAGCGTGTCGATCGCCATCGCGTCCGACCGCACCGACAAGAGCATCAAACGTCTGCGCGGCCTGCCGATGCCGCAGCTCTCGTACTTCCTCGGCAAGCTCCTGGCCGCGCTCGTCGAGGGCATCATCCAGACGACGCTGCTGATCACCTGCGCCGTCCTCTTCTTCCACGTGCACCTGCCCGCGACGGCAGGACGCTGGTTCACCCTCGTGTGGGTCTTCACGCTCGGCCTCGGCACGTGCGCGGGCCTGGGCGTGCTGCTCGGCGGCTGGGTGAAGGACGGGCGCACGGCCAGCGCCGTCACGCTGCCGCCCTTCCTGGTCCTGCAGTTCATCTCGGGCGTGTTCTTCCCGCTGAACCAGCTCAGTCCCACGCTCCGCACGATCGGCGGCTTCTTCCCGCTCAAGTGGATGTGCCAGGGGCTGCGCTCGGTGTTCCTGCCGGATGAGGCCCTCATCGCCGAACCCTCGCACGCCTGGCAACTGCCGCAGGCCGCGATGATCCTCGCGGCCTGGCTGGTCGGCAGCCTGCTGCTGGCCCTGCGCACCTTCCGCTGGAAGGAGAAGTACGAGCGCTAGAGCGACCATTCCCCGGTCGATCTCACTCCTTCGGCCCGGCCTGCTGGATGACCTCGAAGGACCAGATCTGCGAGGCGTGCGCGGCCGGCCGCGGCGGCTCGCCGTTCTCGGTGCCGCCGGCGTGGCCGCGGGCGAAGTCCTGGGAGGCGTGCCACTTCTGGAAGTCCTCCTCGCTGCGCCAGCGCGTGTAGACGAGGTACTGGTCGGTGCCCTCGACCGGCCGCAGCAGCTCGAACCACTCGAATCCGTCGCTCGCCTCCACTGCCCCGGCGCGCCCGGCGAAGCGCTGCTCCAGGGTGGCCCTGGTCTCCGGCGTGACCGACAGGACATTGATCTTGACGACTGACACGGTGCTGACTCCTCGAGCGGGGTTCCGAAACGATCAAGCTGACGGCTCCAGCATATGCCGCCGAACATTTTCCGCGGCGCCGGCCCGGCTGCGAGCCGGTCGAGATTCACTCCGATCAGGCGGACCCTGATTCGCCTCGCTCTCGCCACGCGGCCAACAGCAGGCTTTCCTCGTCCGGCTGCAGGAAACCCGTCACCGGCTCGGCCTTGGTGACATCGAGGATGGACTGTTCGAGGGGCCGCAGGACGAGCCCCGCGCCGATCGCCGCAGCCGGACTCGCCGTGTTGAGCCGCGCGTCGTCCTCGTCTCCGGCGTACCACAGCGGCAGGGACGCGCCGGTCTGCCCCGCGTCGAGCAGGAACTGCGGATCCACCCAGATCAGCCGGGTGCCGGCCGGGGCGACCGCCTCGGCGATCGCGTCGAACATGCCCGAGAACGGCATTGAGGGGCCGACGGTGTGGAACGTCCCGGCCAACCCGGCGCCGACCGCCGAGACGATGAACGCTGCCTGGTCGCGCGCGTCGATCAGCTGAATCGGGCGGTCCGGGTACCCGGGAGCGAGCACGTCGCCGCCGCGAGCGATCCGCTGCACCCAGTGGGTGAACCGGCCGCTGTGGTCGTGAGGTCCGATCACGTAGGTCGGTCGGATGACGAGCGTGCCGGACCCGAACTGCTCGATCGCCGCCTGCTCGCACAGAACCTTGAGCGGGCCGTACGTCTGCTCGTCGACCACGTCGGGCACCTGCCCCGGCGGCAGCAACCGCACCGGCGAGTCCTCGGAGTATCCGGGCTGCGCCGGCGGCTCGTAAGCGCTGACGCTGGAGATGTAGACGTACTGCCCGCCATTGCCGTCGAGGGCCCGCGCGAGATCGGTGACCTGCCTGGGGAAGTAGGCGCTCACGTCGATCGTGGCGTCCCACAGCGCGCCCTTGAGCACGCCCAGGTCCTCGTTGCGATCCGCGTGCAGGTGCTCGGCCTCCGGGAACAGTTCCGCGCCGGACTGCCCGCGATGCAGAAGCGTCACCTCGTGCCCGGCGCTCAGCGCCTGCTCCGTGATGTGCCGCCCGACGAACCGCGTCCCGCCGATGATGAGAATCCGCATTCCCTCATCCTGCACCACGACGGCCGCGCGTGACTGTCGAGGCGGGATCAGTAGTCGGAGTCGTCGTAGTACACGACGGGGGTACGGCTCCTGCTCCGATGCCGACCCGCCACGCTCCTGCTGCGTGAACGCCCGCCGCGACGTCGGGGGCGGACGCCGGTGATTCCCGCGCTCCTGGCGGAGTAGCCGCCGACGGAGGGACCGCCGAAGGGGTTGACCTGCGAGTTGAGCATCGTGTTATAGGACGTGCTGTCGTCCGGCGAGAGGTCCCGCGCGCGGCGGCGTCCTGCGCCGACACTGCGAGAGCGGGACCGGGACCGGCTTAGCTCGCGGGGCCTCGTCCTCGAAACCGACCTGCTGCGGCTACGGCTGCGCCTGCTGTCTCCGGTGACCGTGCTGCCGATGCCGTCGTCGGCACCGATGTACTCGTACAGCGAGCTGTCGTCCAGGACGCTGCTGCTGGCCCGCGTGGTACTGCGGGAGCGGGCTCGCGTGCGGGAGGGGTTCCGCAGCACGCTTCTGGACCTGCTCCGGTCCCGGCCGCCGTACGTGCTGAAGTCCTCCTCCGGCTGCGAGAAGACCGGGGCATCGGCCCTGCTGCGCGAGCGGCTGCGGCGTTCCCGCATCGGGCTGCGCTCCCGGTCGCGGCCCCGGGGTTCTTCCTCGGGGCTGCGGCTCCGGTCGCTGTCGACGTCCGGGAATCTCCTCAGCTCCACGAGTTCCGACTCTCGGTTGTTCGACCGCAGCGTACGGCTGCGGGCGCCGTACTGCCGCATGATCTCGTCCTGCTCGGCGGCGGTGGGGTACTGCCTCGTCCGCATCTGCTCACGGGCGGAGTGGAGGTCGGCCTGTTCGTCGCGATAGAGCCTGCGCGTGCGCTGGCGTTCGCCGCTCGTGTCGTAGTACGGAACGTGGCCTCTAGCGCCGATCATGTGCCTGAAGCTGTCGTCCGCCTGGTCGCCGGCGACCGTGCCCGTCGCCGCGTGGAAGCTCGGCTGGTGGGCGAAGCCCATCTGGTTCTGGAATATCGCCGCGGAGGGGTTGTTGTCCTCCAGCGCCGTGTACTGCGCGTCGCGATACTGCCGCGAGTTCATTCCGGTGGCGTCGGCGGTCGAGCTCGTACCGGTGCCGATATGGTCGCGGTGCGCTCGGTGGGTCTCGTAGTAGGCGGGCATCTCACCCTCGTGCCGCCGTATCTCCCGGTTCGACCCGCGCGGGTGCCCGCTGTTATGCGACGCGGAGTCGAAGCCGACGGTGTGCTCCGACTCGTGGGTTCTCCCGCTGACCGAAGCGTTGTACTCCCGCAGAAGGCGCGCACGTTCCCGCATCCGGGCACCGTAGGTGCCGTCGTCGTACGGATCCCTCGGCGCACGCTGCACCGGCGTGCTCGGACCGGCCGAGCCCGCCGCGAGCATCCGGGAGACGGCGAGGTTGCCCGCGGAGCTCTGCAGGCCGAGGATCCGGGACGCGGCCGGGCCGGCCCCGTCGGCCGACCGCCTCGCCGGACCGGACTGAGCCCGTTTCCCCGCCTTGGCTTCGCCATCCTGCTCGCGTGCGTACACAGGCCGCTCCCGACTTCGCAGAAGTCTGTTTTCGGATTCCGGTAACCCTACACGCGTCTCAGAGCGGAGGCAAAGTTGTTCGATCTTGAGCCGGTCCGCAGGTCCGCCGGTTTGCCGGTCCTCGGTTCGCAGCGTGGAACGTTCCGCGCTTCTTGATTGTTCAACCACTCGTGGATGAGGAAACGCGGAGGACCGACGTCGTGGTGATCGGCGCCGGGCAGGCGGGCCTGTCGAGCGCCTATTCCCTGGGCCGCGCCGGGTTCGAGCCCGGCGACGGTTACCTGGTCCTGGACGGCGACCGGGCGCCGGGAGGGGCGTGGCAGCACCGGTGGCCGTCGCTGCGCATGGAGACCGTGAACGGCATCTTCGACCTGCCCGGAATGGCCTTCGAGCCGCCGTCGCCACAAGAAAAGGCAGCGGTCGCGGTTCCCCGGTACTTCACCGAGTTCGAGAAACGGTTCGGCCTCGCCGTGCAGCGTCCGGTCTCGGTACGGGCGGTGCGTCGCGGGCAGGACGACCGGCTGCTGGTCGAGAGCGACGCGGGTGTCTGGGCCGCGCGCGCCGTGATCAATGCGACCGGCACGTGGACTCGGCCCTTCTGGCCCTACTATCCCGGCCGCGAGAGCTTCCGCGGGCGCCAGTTGCACGCCGTCGACTACCCCGGCCCGTGGCAGTTCGCGGGGAAGCGCGTGATCGTGGTCGGCGGCGGGATCACCGCGCTCCAACTGCTCACCGAACTCTCGAACGCCGGGGCCACGACCACCTGGGTCACCCGCAAGCCGCCGGTATTCCGCGAACAGCCATTCACTCGCGAGTACGGGCGCGAGGTGGTGGCGGCGGTGGACCGCAGAGTGCGCGCGGGGCTGGTGCCGGAGAGCGTCGTCAGCGTCACCGGCCTACCCGTCACCGAGGCGGTGCTCGAGGCGCGGCGCAGTGGCGTGCTCAACGGGTTGCCGATGTTCGACCGGATCACGCCGGACGGGGTCGCGTGGGACGGCGCTGAGGCGGATGCGCCCCGGTTCGCCGAGGCGGACGTGATCCTCTGGTGCACCGGCTGGCGCGCCGCGCTCGACCATCTCGCACCGCTGCACCTGCGCGCCCCCGGCGGCGGCATCGCCATGGACGGCACCCGCGTCGTGCTCGAACCCCGCCTGCACCTGGTCGGATACGGCCCGTCGGCCAGCACCGTCGGCGCCAACCGGGCCGGACGCGACGCGGTCCGGGAGATCCGTCAACTCCTGTCGGAACGGATCCCCGACTCGCTCGCGCTGTTATAGGCGCCGGGGCTTACAGGGGCGTGGCCTTGATGACCGCCAGGTAGTCCTCGTAGCTGGACGGCACAGTGATCGCCGGCACGCCCTTCATCTCGAAGTGGCTGCCCGGCATCACGAAGATGGAGTACTGCTTGTTCTCCTCGGCCCAAGCCTTGACCTCCGGCGTGTCGAGCGAGTCGAGGGGGAGAGCCCCGAACGGAATGCCGTTGGGGACCGTCTCATTGTCGCCTGCGGTGATGAGCGTCAGGATGCCCCGGTGATGTTCTGCCGCCGGGTCGCTGTGTTCCACGGTTCAGCCTCCAGCCATGGCAAAATCTGAATGTACCGGACGATTTACCGCAATCCCGGTCGATAAACCCGGCTGCCGGGGGTCGATCGCCCGGTTGGCCTACGCGCGGCCCCAGGTCGAAACTCGCGGGATATTTCTCGGTCGGTGTTGTCCTGCGGGGCCGGTCCCGTTCGTCATATGGGTTGTAAGCTCACCCACCCTCGCCCCCTCGGAGGCATCGATGAAGTACATGATGTTCATCTGTCATGAGCCGGAGCGGCTCGACGAAGCCGTCGCGCAGGTCGAGAAGGATGACGGCGCCTG
>Ga0185299_10001116_pt1 | contig 57685 bp, 41 predicted proteins | sample PaiPotPPA55metaG_FD_128002 | JGI IMG/M metagenome (GOLD analysis project Ga0185299, IMG submission 128002) | Iron sulfur acid spring bacterial and archeal communities from Banff, Canada, to study Microbial Dark Matter (Phase II) - Paint Pots PPA... ... | reverse complement strand
ATATCGGCCCGACGAAAAAACAGCCGGGGAAGACAAAACCGGGGTGCGATCGGCGCTGGGAAAAACAGCTCCCGGGAAGAGAAAACTAGAGAAACACCTCATTTTTCCGCAAGCTGTCTAGCGATGCGCGTCGTACCAAAATTTGCGGCCACGCGGCTTCGCGCAGGATCGCATCACTCTCCTCAATTACAATGTCAGCTATGCCCACGGCTGACCAGGCATTCTCTCCATGCACTTCTTCTATTCCTTCGCGCAATGCGCTCGACTTGGTTTGGGTGCGATCGCGATTTCCGGCGCTGTCTCAAACTGTCAACGGGCCTTCCGGCCGATATCCGGCGGTTTTTTTGGACGGACCTGGGGGCACACAGGTTCCGCAACGCGTGATTGATGCGATCTCTGACTACTTATCGCACAACAACGCGAACACAGGCGGCGCTTACCAAACCAGCCGCAACACCGACCGCCTGGTCGCGGACGCTCGCGCCGCGATGGGCGACTTCCTGAATTGTGATGCGGATGAAATCGTCTTTGGCGCCAACATGACAACGCTAACCTTCGCCATGAGCCGCGCTCTTGGGCGTGAACTTGTCCCTGGAGATGAGATTGTCCTCACGCTGCTCGATCATGACGCCAACTTTTCCCCGTGGAAGGCGCTGGAAGAAAAGGGTGTGGTCATTCGTACGGCGAAGTTCAACGAAGCGGATTGCACGCTCGATATGCAAGACTTGGCCTCGAAGATCACCGAGCGGACTCGCCTGGTAGCTGTAGGATACGCCTCGAACGCGGTCGGAACGATTAACAACGTCGCCGAAGTGGTGCGACTGGCGCGGCAGGCTGGAGCGCTGAGTTACATCGATGCCGTCCACTACGCTCCGCATGGACCGATTGACGTGCGCGCCCTCAACTGCGATTTTCTCGCGTGCTCGACTTACAAATTCTTCGGCCCGCACATGGGCGTTCTCTACGGAAAGCGCAAGCATCTGCAGAAGTTTCGTCCGTATAAGGTCCGGCCCAACACCAACGACATTCCGAATTGCTGGGAATGGGGAACGCTGAATCACGAATGCATCGCTGGAATTAAGGCCTGCGTCGATTATTGGGAAGAGCTTGGGCACCGTCTAGATAAGGGGCTTGCCACGCCGCGGCGGGGCGCGATCCTGGCTGCGCACCAAGCCATCCATGAACACGAACGCGAGATGATGGAGAAGATGATCGCAGGCCTGCTGGCAATTCCGCGATTAACACTTTACGGCATTAGCGATCCCCGGCAATTCGATAATCGTTGTGCGACGTTCGTCGTCCGTATCGGAGGCCACACTCCACTGGAGTTGGCGACAAAGCTCGGCGAGCGCGGCTTCTTCACCTGGGACGGAAACTATTACGCGCTAAACCTCACCGAACAGTTAGGCGTGGAGCGTTTGGGAGGATTCCTGCGCATTGGGTTGGTGCACTACAACACGATGGAGGAAGTGGAACAGCTGCTGGAGGCGCTGCGGGAGATCGTGACGATCTGACAACCGCGCTTTCCGTACGTGCCAGGCCGTTCAAACAACTAGCCATAAAAGCTGGTCGTCAGCAATGAATCTCCTCGACGGAAGCACCCTTTCCTACAAATGCAACGCTTGCCAGCGCTATGAATAAACCGTGCTCGACTATGCCCGGGATGTCGCCCAATTCCCGAGCCAACGAGGGTGGATCCTCGATCTTTCCAAAACTGCAATCGAGAATCTCATTTCCATTGTCCGTAATATACGTACTGCCATCCCGATTCATGCGCAATTTTATCGACGCGCCGAGGGCGGTAATTTTCTTCTCCACCACGGTCCGCGCGAATGAAATAACTTCGACCGGCAGCGGAAATTTGCCCAGTACGCTAACGATCTTGCTGGAGTCGGCAACGACGACCATTTTCCTGGACGCGGACGCCACCACTTTCTCGCGCAGCAGCGCGCCGCCTCCGCCCTTGATGAGGTTCAATTTGGGATCGACCTCATCAGCACCATCAATTGTGATATCGATTTCGGGATTTTCGTCGAGCGTGGTCAGTCGCATCCCGACGGCGCGTGCCAAGTCGGCGGTCTGCGACGAAGTTGGAATGCCAACAATTTTCAATCCCTCTTTGACTCGCTCGCCGAGTGCGATGATTGCGAAGTACGCGGTCGATCCCGTGCCGAGACCTACCACGTCCCCGTCGCGGACGAGCTTTGCGGCGGCACGTCCGGCTGCCTCTTTCTCTTCTTCATTCGCCATGAGATTTTTCTGAGTTTTGTGAAGCGATCTGTATCAGGGAAGCGATTTGTATCAGGGTATCGCTTCAGCGATGCCGCTAACCATCACACAACTTCGGCTTTAGCCGCTGGGGTCACCCACATCCGCGGCCGACGGCGTCCGCGGCTTGGCATGCCTGAAGGCATGCCCTGATACAATTCGTCCTCCCCAACTCCACCACTATCCAAGAAATCATTTCTTTACGATCTCGATGTAAGCCAAATACCCTGCGAGTACCAAGCCCAAAAGACCGAGTGAATAAGAGACCAGATCGATAACATAACCCGCCGGCTCGAACGTATTCGAATCGAGTTGCATCCTGGTCTTCCGGTAACGCACAAGACCTGCGAGGATCAGCAACACTCCGCCCATGGCCGAAATAATTCCCAGCCAGGTCGTGAAGCCCGGAGTGGTGGAGGGTTGTCCCTGAAGCTTCATGAATTCGCGCAATGCAATCGAGAAGCGGCCAATAGCGAATCCGAAGACGATCGTGGCAACTCCAGTTCGCAGCCACGCCAGAAAGGTGCGTTCGTTAGCGAGGTGATCGCGCGCGCGATTCGGGTTGGAACTGTCGGGCATGCTTGAGCCGCCCGCTATTATTCCACAGCCTTCTGAATCAAAGCACTGATTCCGGCGATGTTCTTCATCAGATCGGCGGGAAACCCATGCCGCTGCTGCAGATATTCTGGTGAATTATAAGAGAGCCACACCTTGCCATCCTCGTCCTGCCAGGCAAGAGCTTTCAAGGGCAGATCGATCGCCAATCGCGGAGCGGCGACCATTAGCGGCGTGCCTCCCTTCGGATTTCCGAAGAACAACAATTGCGTCGGAAGCATTTTAAGGCCCGCCTTCTCCGCCTCGCCACTGTGGTCGACGAGAGCAAATACCTTGACACCTTTCTCCTCGAGGATCGATTGCAATCGTGCCAGAGTCTCTGGCACGGAATAGCGGCTGGACACATCAATGATTCCGGTGGCCATGCAGTCTCCTCCCGGCGTAAAAATCGAGCAGCCGTAGTGTAGCAGCCTCTCCAGATAGTCCAGACCAGGCTGCATGTCAATCAGACAACACAATCAGACAATATGGGAGGCTCCCACGGACCCCGCTGCTCTTCGAGTTTTGTTGCGACCGACAGCACGCCGTCTTCCTGCCACGGCCGTCCCACGATCTGCACACCAATCGGCAAACCCTCCGCAGAATGCGCAATTGGCACCATGGTGGCCGGAAAGCCTAGAACGTTGAACCACTCACAATAGCTCCACGCATCGAGATACTTTACTGTCCTTCCTTCAATCTGCCATTCCCGTTCTCCATGGCGAAATGCAGGAATCGCAGCAGTGGGACAGAGAAAAATGGGATACTTTCGCATTTGCAGAAGAATTTTTTCGCGTATGGAGTCTCGTCCCAGCCACGCAGCGAGCAGCGATTCGCCAGTGTGTCCTCCCTTAGCTCGAGTCCATCCTAGAAATTCCCGCAGAATTGGACTGAGATCGGAGTCCCGGCCGCGGAAGATGGGATCGAGAATCATGCCGCCGGCGGTGACAAAAAAATCCTCCCATATCTGGCGCGCTTCTTCGATTCCATCAGGACGGAAGCACTCGACATGGAATCCGCACTTCGACAAAACTGAGGCGGCAGTCTTTACTGCCAACCGTGTTTCTGCCGTGACTGGAGTACGGCCATCGTCTTCAAAGACCCCAATACTCAATCCGCTCTTCTCTGTCTCTCGAATCTCAACCGGCGCGGAGCAGGGATCGCCGTCGTCGTAACCAGCCATTACCTCGAACATGATTCGAAGATCCTCGATTGATCGCGCCATGGGTCCGACGACTCCGATCAGGGCGAAAGGTCCGCCAGATTTGGGATAGTGACCGGTAGAGGGAATGCGTCCCGGCGTAGGCTTAAGTCCGCAGATACCGCAGAAGTGCGCCGGTTCACGAATCGATCCTCCACCATCGCTGCCGACTCCGCCAGCGGAGAGGCCGGCGGCAATGGCGGCCGCTTCCCCGCCGCTTGAACCTCCGGCGGTGCGGGTGAGATCCCAGGGGTTATTGGTGCGCCCATAAAGAAGGTTGTCCGTTTCCCATGCCATGAGAAGTTCGGGGACGTTGGTCACGCCCAGAATGACCGCTCCGGCGGCGCGCAGGCGGGCTACGACGGTGGCGTCCTCGGCTGCGACATAACCCACGCGAAGGCGGCTGCCAGATTCCGAGCGATGTCCGGCCACGTCAATCGCAGACTTGATCGAAAGAGGAACGCCGTGCAGTGGCCCAAGTTCCTCACCGCGGAGAACCGCTTTTTCAGCTTCGGCGGCTTGGGCGAGCACAGACTCCGGATGGTAGTCAACGAAGGCATTAAGCTTCGGGTTGAGACGTTCGATGCGTTCGAGATGCGCACGGGCGACCTCCACGGGCGAAATGGTTTTGCGGCGAATAAGCGCTGCAATTTCGTGCGCTGAAAGTAGGGGTATTGAGTTCATCCGTTAGCATGCCGCTTCAAAAATTACGGCAATGACAAAATTCAGGATAACAGTGAAGAAGATGGCTGATTGAGGGGCCATCACCAGATCGCGCACTGCCGTTCAAACGGTTTTCCAGTAAAGTAAGGTAACGAGTGATGCAACTAATCTGTCTCAGGACGGTAAACGCGAGGACTGCCTAGCGTGAGGAGATTTTTATCTGCAATCTTTTTTCTAGCCACGCTCACTATGGCGGCTCTGCCGCCCCCAGCATCGGCCGGATCGCATAAACATCCGGTTAAGAAAGATACTCCGTCAGACCCCGGCTATGGGTTGGCCCTCGCAGCTGCCAACCATTTTCTATATGCCTGTCAGATTGGCGATATAGAGCACGGAATGGTGCAACTGAGCGATCGAGTTCGTCGAACCCTCAATGCCCAGACAGTGGAAAAGTTTTTTTCCGAAGCAAAAGGTCGAGCTTTCGAAATCTCGCGCGGACATGGGCAACTCGGCCGTTATAGTTTCCCGGTAGTTTTGGTGGGGACTCAGGATTCTCTGCTCACGCGCAAGACTACCGAAGTGGTAGTAATCGAAATTGGGAAAGACGATTGGGTGATAGACAAACTCCCCTGAGCATTTATACGAGAATTCCTAATTGCAGGAGCCGGCATTCATGAAGCACATTCACAAGGTTGCAGTTTTAGGTGCAGGGACGATGGGCGCCCGCATCGCGGCGCACTTCGCGAATGCGGGAGTTCCTTCCCTGCTGCTCGACATCGTGCCCCCAGATGCGGGCGGGCCGGCCCGAAATGGAATTGCTGCGGCTGGGCTGGATGGAGCCAAAAAGTCGAAACCGTCGGCATTTTTCGAACCTTCTCTTCCCCGGCTGATCACGGTGGGAAATTTCGACGATGACCTGAAACGGTTGGCTGAAGTTGATTGGATCATCGAAGTCGTTGTCGAGAATCTTGAAATCAAGCGGTCGCTCCTGCGGAAGGTTGAAGCGATCCGCAAACCGGGCACCATCGTCACAACCAACACCAGTGGACTTCCTGTGGCAAAGATCGCCCAAGGATTTTCTGAAGATTTTAGGCGGTCGTGGTTTGGCACGCACTTTTTTAATCCGCCGCGGTACATGCGCCTTCTGGAATTGATTCCGACTCCGGATGCCGATCCCGCGCTGATCGACGCTGTATCGCACTTCTGCGATGTACAACTCGGCAAAGGCGTTGTGCTCGCGAAGGACACTCCGAACTTCATCGCCAATCGCATCGGAACATTTTCGGTGCTCAACGTTATGCGCCTGATGCAGGAGATGGACCTCAGCATCGAAGAGATTGATGCCCTCACCGGGCAAGCTGTGGGTTGGCCGCGTTCAGCCACGTTTCGAACCATTGACCTGGTCGGGCTGGACATTCTGGGCCAGGTGGTCACGAACATGACGCAAAATGTGCGCGACGAGCGCAGCGAATTGAAAATTCCAGATTTTTTCCACCAGATGCTGGAACGCAAATGGCTCGGCGATAAGACCAGGGGCGGCTTCTATAAGAAGTCGCAGTCAAAGAGCGGGGGCGAAAAAGAAGACGAGCGCATGGCTCTCGATTGGAAGACGCTGGAATATCATCCGCGGCAGAAGCCGAAGTTCGCCGCACTGGATGTTGCGAAAAATGTTGACGATCCCGGGGCTCGCGCGCGCATCCTGCTCGGCTTGGATGGCTCCGGCGGCTCGGCCTCGCCGAAGTCCGATAAGGCGGGCACTTTTCTTTGGGCTGCATTGTCCGATCTGTGGACATATTCCGCCAATCGCATACCAGAAATTTCCGATTCGGTAGTTGAGATCGACCGCGCCATGCGCCTGGGCTTCAACTGGGAGCTTGGCCCGTTCGAACTTTGGGACGCGGCAGGTGTCGAAGCGACCGTCGCACGGATGAAGAAAGAAGGGCATCCGGTCGCAGCCAATGTTGAAAAGTTGCTCGCCAGCGGCAAAAAGTCGTGGTATGCGGACGATCTCAAGGCCGCGTCGGGCCGGGCATATCTTGATTTGGCCAGTGGAGGTCTAAAGCCGGTCGAGGTGCCTGAAGGTGTCTGGTCGGTCGAAGTAGCGAAAAAATCAAATGGCGTGGTCAAGAAAAATTCGGGAGCATCGTTGGTTGACCTGGGCGACGGCGTGGGCTGCATTGAGTTCCACTCCAAAATGAACGCGCTCGGCGGCGACATTATTTCCCTCATCCTGCAGACATTGAAACCGGGCGGCCCCGGCGATAGCTTCGACGCCTTCGTTATTACGAACGATGCGCCAAATTTTTCCGTCGGCGCAAACCTGATGCTGCTGCTCATGTCGATGCAGGAGGAAGAATGGGACGACGTCGACCTCGCCATCCGTCAGTTTCAGGGCATGACGCAGGCCATCAAATTTTCGACAAAGCCGGTGGTGATCGCGCCCTTCGGACTTACGCTGGGCGGAGGCTGTGAAGTTTCGCTGCACGCGGCTGCTCGCCAGCCGCACGCGGAACTCTATATGGGGCTGGTTGAAGTCGGAGTGGGACTACTTCCCGGCGGCGGTGGTTGCAAGGAGATGCTGCTGCGGGCGGTTGATAGTGCCACCTCGATTCGTCCGGATGGGCGCGGCGAATCGGTAGAACTGATGGAGGCGATGAAGAAAGCCTTCGAAACCATCGCCACGGCAAAAGTCTCAACCTCGGCACCGGAAGCTCGTGGACTCAGTTTCTTGTCCAGCTCAGACCGCATTACCATGAACCGCGAGCGCGTTCTCTCTGACGCCAAAGCACGCGCCTTGGAACTGGCGCGAGCTGGCTACGAGCCGCCGGTGATGCGTACGGATATTCCAGCCCCCGGCGAGAACATACTCGCGGCGCTGAAGATGGGCGTCCACCTGATGCATCAGGGCGGCTACATCAGTGATCACGAAAAGAAGTTGGGCACGAAGATCGCCGAAGTGCTGTGTGGCGGGAATGTCACCCCCGGTACTCCAATCAGCGAGCAGTATCTCCTTGATCTGGAGCGAGAGGCATTCAAGTCCCTATGCGGCGAGAAGAAAACCCAGGAGAGGATTCAATTCACGCTGAAAACGGGTAAGACGCTAAGAAATTAGCAACTTACAGCCATTTCGCTCTGTGCAGTTGGCCTTGGACAAGACATGAATCGTTACGTACAATTGCTAGTGTGAGGTTACGTATATGGCATATGTAGAACCCGCCACTGTTTGGGCGCCGAAGGCCGCTATTCGGTCAGTGGAAGTTCTCTACAACCGCGGACCGGGGGAATGGTCAGTGGCGCGTGTGGTCTGGGAAGGTCGAGCAAAGATTGGTATTCGGTGGAATGGGGACAACGGACCTGGCATAGGAAATCCCCAGTCCCGCGGTAACGCGACATGGTTCATCCTTCCGGACGAGTTGGAAGAGGCGATTCTCAGCAAAATCGAAGATTTGGCAGTGAGTGGCCCTGGCGGACTACTAGAAGGATATTCGGCGATGGCGAATGACGCGGATCGTGAGAGGGAAGCAGAGGAGTGGTCGGAAGGGCTGATCGGCGATGCATCCGCGGAGGGGTGAGGTGTGGTGGGTTTCTTTCGATCCCTCTGTGGGAGGCGAGATTCGTAAGACTCGCCCCGCTATAGTTATTAGCAACAATGCAGCCAACGCCGCTTTTAACCGAGTGGTGGTGGTTCCGCTTACGAGCCAAACCTCTAATCTTTATCCCGGCGAAGCTATGGTGACGCTGAACGGCGAGCGCAACAAAGCCAAAGCCGACCAAATCGCGACCGCTTCCAAACAGAGGCTGCGCAGTAAGGCGGGGAATCTTTCCCCAGCTGATTTATCAGCGGTTGAGAAAGCGGTCCTCGTACAGCTAGGCATTCGTCGATGACTTTGAAAGCGCCCTGTCTACCGAGAACGCACCCGCTCCGCGCAGCAGTAGCGCCGCAGACATGGCGATAGCCAGCAGATGATATTCGAATCCCTCTCCCTTTTGATTCCCTGCCCAGTTCATGAAGAAGCCGTTGGCCAAGTGAACCATGAAGATGGCGCCAATCATCTCTACACCAATTCCGAGAGCGGCGATGCGAGTCAGCAAGCCGACGATGAGACCTAGCCCGCCAAAAAATTCAGTGCAGATTACAAGTAACGCGACAGGAGCGGGCATACCCATGTGAGTGAAGAATCCCATTGTGCCGTGGAAGCCGTAGCCGCCAAACCAGCCCAGCATTTTCTGCGCGCCGTGAGCAAAGTACACAACTCCTAGAACCAACCGGAGAGTTGTCAATGCTACGTCGTTACTCGTACTCATCAGTCTTTTCATTTATCGATTCTCCTGATCGCAATGTGCGAGTCTCTCTGACAATTGTCGTTATAACGACATTCATCTTCGATTATCGTAGCGGGAGTGCGGATTCACTCTTTTAATAATTCGATTCGCGGCCCAACACGACCTGGACACAAATCCTGCGAAGGATGGTACAGATGGATAACTCGGCGCGCAATGGCAGCGAATAATGCCCGCGCCCAATGATTTCCGTCTTAACGATTTCCGTCCTACGGAAGCGCCATGCTGGCCGTTTTCCGCTATTCTCTCGCCCTCATCCTCTAAAGTCTGCCACCCCGTTCCATATCAACTGCACCGCAATCGACAGGATCAGAAAGCCAAAAATGCGGTTGATCGCGCCCATAGCGCTGGGCCCCAGACGTTTCACGAAGGGTCCGCCGAGACGCAAAAAAAGAAAAACCGTCAGGCCAAGGGCAATGATTCCAACGACCATGCCAAGATAAGAGAGAAAGTGATCGGCGTGGGCGGCGAGTCCCATCACCACTCCGATTGAGCCCGGCCCCGATAGCATAGGCATTGCCATGGGAGTCAGCGAAATGTCTTCTTTGGTGAGCGCCTCGCTGCTTTCGGCAATCGTCATGCGGCTTGATCCCGTAACCATACCCCAAGCCGTGTTCGCCACAATCAGTCCGCCAGCGATTTTCAACACCGAGAGCGAAATTCCAAAAAAGTTGAGGACGAATCGTCCCACTAGCATGAAGACAATAAGGATTGCGACTACGTATCCTGCGGTTCGCAGGGCTGTGCGGTGGCGCTCCTCGGGAGGAAAGTCAGAGGTGAGGCCGAAGAATAGTGGAATCGCGCCGAGCGGATTAACGATGGGAAACAGTGCCAGGAAAGTCGCCGTTGCCGCTGAGGGCAGGTCGTGTAACAGTTGGCTGATGGCCGTCTGCGCGTTGAAGGCGACGTTCATTGACGTTCATTATTGACGTTCGTTAAAGAAGGTCGATAAAGAAGGTCGAGTATACCCTGAATGATAAAACGGACGGCAATTTTGCTCTTAGCAGAAATTAAGAATCGTGGATTTTGAAGACGGCGGCATTTTCAGATGAGCATTCCACCTTGTAAGGGTGCGCCTAACGATTCGGTTTCTATTTCGCGGGTTTCGATGCGCCGGCCATTCCGTTGAGATAAGTAACCGTATTTTCGGCGATCGCTCCGTCGCGATGCGAGCGTGACTGCGACCTCGAAGCCGACGGTTTGGTCGCCGCCTGCTGGGCACGCCGATCCAAATAGATAACGGTATCTTTCGCCACCAGGTCATCATCGTCTCCGCCCGAATGCCTAACGCGGCGGGACGCACTCAGCGGCGGGCGATTGGACTCTTTGATTTCCCCAACCCCCTTAGTAGCAGGCCGAAGCTTGCTCGTTGGAGCAGACGTTGTTGTTGAGGGCGCAACTTTGTCCGTATCGGAAAAAGACTTTTTACCGCGGTACAAACTGAAACCTACAACCAGCGTGATCAGCAATGCCATGCTGGCAAAAACCAGGGCAACATTTCCAAAGCGGGAGCGAATACTCTCGGAAGTTTGGAACGGGAACGCTTGTGGAACGACCGGACCAACCTCTTCTTCCGGCGCGGAGGGATTAGCCGATGCCTCGATAGGCACCGCAGGCTCCTTGGCGGATACAGTCGGCACCAGGGTGGAAGCGGCCGGGACCACGACGGGCTTAGCGTCCGCAACCCTTGGCTGGATACGGGTTGGGGGCGCAGATTGCGCGCCGACGGGCCGGATGGGCCGCCATCTAATTAGTGGTGGAATCACCGGACAGGCAATCTGGGGCGACGCGAACGTCAAACCAGATACGGGCTGCCAGGCCGAGAGGGCTGCCTGCCGTGGCGGCTGCGGCAGCGTGCTCTCCGCATTTCCGTCTCTTTGCCCCCCACCCAAACGCTCAGTTTCCAATTTCACCACTGGCCCAGCAAGTATCTCCACTGCTGGGGCCGCGGGAAGCTCAGCCGCGGTTGAGGCTATGATCGGCGACTTCAACTGACGGACGAATTCCAACGTTGACGAACGCTCGCCATCTCGTGCTATAACGCTCGCCGTCAGGCGATCGCCAGAACCTGTATCAACTCTTAGTTCGAGATCGGCTGCGTTGGTGGGAACGTTGTCCGGAGACACCGTTTCCACGGCATAACCGCGACTTTGCAAAAGAGTTGCTAACTCCCGTGAACAAGCCTCGGATCGGGTGATTATTCTGGCTAGCGCCATTTCGGGTGGACCCCGGCGTTTATCTTGTGATTTTAACCCAAGAAATTTGGCCGACCATTTGGATGCCGATATGTTGAACTGCGTTTATCGGTATTGTTCTAAAACTTGCGCGGCCCGATTTAAGGCCGCTGCCAACGCTGCAATTTGCTTCTCCGTCCGGCCTAGGTCGGCTCTGTCAATCGCCTCCGTCACTCCCGGAATGACGACCGCGGCGTAACCAGTATATTGCCCGGGTGCGTAGATGGAGTGATGGAACCATGGCCGATTTGGTAGGCCTTCTGGAATCAGCAGCCCACGTTCGGCCTCGCGGAGCTTGGCGTTCAGGCTGTCCGCAGACCCCGGGACTTTCTTTTGCTTGAGAAGCATTTTTGCCCCAGCTTGCTGAAGGTGACGTGCCGCGCTCATGGCAGCTGAAAAGTCAGGAGACTTGTCCCCGAAGCGGTCTTTACTCTTGCCCTGAGCGGAATCCAGATAGACGGAAATTTCTTTCCCATAGTTCGCATAATCGTAGGGCAGTACGTCAGCGCCCGACATGCGAATCAGTTCCAAACCATAAACCCGGGCCATCTCCTGCTCGTAGACGAAGTCGGGATCGCCAAACTTCTTGAACCAGGCGAAATCATCAAACGTTGAGTGATACACGCCGTAGTCGCCGGTGGAGCTGATATCCGTTGAGGGCACTCCGAGATGTTGTAAGAAAACGGTGTAATCAGAACCGCTGCCCAGATCGCCGACTGGAACGTCATTGTGGCTGGCCACCGGGGGCGGCCGGAACGTGCTTGTTTCCTGCGGTCGGGGGTTGTCTGGACTGGGCTGGCTGCTCTTTTTCCATGCCTCATAAACCGTTCCGCCCTCCGGAGAAGGCACGGCCTTAGCGATCTCGCGGATAAACTCCTTCAGACTGGGTACTCCCGAGGCGCCAAACTTCTTGCCGGCAACAGCTACGTCCATGTTGAAATAAGCGGCGGCGTTCCGCAGATCCTGGGCGTGCTCCTCACCCCATTCCGTTGAACCAATCAGGCCCTCCTCCTCCGCGTCCCAGCTTCCGATTACGACGGTTCGTTTGGGCTTCCAGCCCGATTTAAGCAGTTCGCCGAGACCGTGGACGGTTTCCAACATGGCGGCTGTTCCGCTATTGGGATCAACCGCGCCATATACCCAGGCGTCCCGGTGATTGCCCGCAACCACCCACTCATCGGGCGAAGACGTCCCCCGAACCTTGCCGATCACATCCCAAATGGTGCGGAACTGGTAGTCCTGCTTAAGATGCATCTTGATTCTCGTGGGACCGGGCCCCACATGGTAGGTGAAGGGCAACGCACCCTGCCACTCTCGCGGCGAGGCGGGGCCACCAAGGTGCTCCAGGATGGGAGAGGCGTCGGCGTAAGAAAGCGGCGTGACGGGAATCTTCGGCAACTGCTCAGATGCCGCGGGAGAAATTCGCTTCGAATCCGGCAAGGTCGGAGTTGAGGCTATTCCGGGCGTGGTCGGGTCTCCGGGAAATTGAAACATGAAGCCAACGGACCCACGTTGCACAGCACTGGCAGGCCGCCAGGGTCCTTTGGGATAAGCATCGCCTCGGTAATAGCCGTCATCTTTGGGATCGGAATAAATGATGACCGCCGCCGCGCCGCGTTCCTGCGCGACAAACTCCTTCACGCCCCGGAAATTCTCGCCATAACGCACGATGACGATCTTTCCTCGGACATCGACGTTCATCTGTTTGAGCTTGTCGAAGTCCGCGGGAGAGCCGTAGTTGGCATAGACCGCCTCGGCCTCGGCATCGCCAGAAGGCGACATGCCGTTGTAGGCTGTCACGACGCGAGGATCGTCCTGAAAATCGTCGCCCTCAACCTTCTCGGGCCGCGGACCGTGCATCTCGACTCCAGCCGGAGCGGTCATGTCGACGCTGATCTCTGCGGGATAGTTCATCCAAACTTTGTATTCGACAATTTCAGTGTCGAGTCCAGCTTCGCGAAATTTTTTCGCGACGTACTCGGCAGTCGCCTTGTCCTCTGGAGAGCCCGCGATGTGCGGCGCTTGCGTCAGAACGCGAAGGTGCTCCTCCGCCAGCTTCGGATCGGGAACGGCCATGAACTTCTTTTCGACGGTGCGTTCGGCAGCCCCGTCCCGGAAACCGGTGATGGGCGGGTTCTCCGATGTCTCTTTATCAGGATCTTTGCTGGCGATATCGTATGCCTGCAGGTTCGACACAATGAGAACGAAGAACAAAAACAAACCCGACAGAGATTTCATGGAGCTCCTGATTAAACTGCAAAGCTAAACGGCAAAGCTAATGCCGCAAACTCAAGATTGTAACTTGCGGGACGTGTACAGGCCGCCGCGATACACTAAGTTGCGATGACTAATTTGGCTACCACGCGTTTTTCTGATCGGGTGGAAAACTATGTTCGCTATCGCCCGGGCTATCCCGGAGGGGTTCTCGATTTGTTGCGAACAGAGTGCGGCTTGCGTCCAGAACACGTTATCGCTGACATAGCGTCTGGTACAGGCATCTTCACTCGGTTGCTGTTGGAGAACGGAAACTTTGTCTTCGCCGTTGAACCTAATGTGGAAATGCGTGAGACGGGGAGCCATCAACTCAAAATGTTCTCCCGTGTGAAGTCGGTTGCCGGGACGGCCGAAGCAACTACGCTTGACTCTGCCTCCGTCGACTTCGTTACTGCGGCTCAGGCGGCGCACTGGTTCGACTTGCCCCGCGCGCGAACGGAGTTCGCCCGCATACTAAAACCTGACGGATGGTGCGTTCTGATTTGGAATGAGCGCCGCACCTTAAGCACTCCCTTTCTTCGAGCCTATGAAAATTTACTTTTGACCTACGGGACTGACTATAAAGAAGTACGTCACGAACATACGACCGCCACTATCCATGAGTTTTTCGCTCCGTCGCGCTACGACGAGCGAGTTTTTGATTTGCGGCAGCAGTTTGATTATGAAGCTCTTGCCGGACGGCTGTTGTCTTCATCCTATGCGCCTCTTGAGGGCCATCCCAAATACGTGCCGATGATGGAGAACCTGGAGCGAATTTTTCGCGACCACGCCGAAGATGGAAAGATCGAATTTGAATACGATACGCGCGTGTTTTACGGACATTTGTAAATTGCCCATACACCATGTCAGAAACCAAATCCTTCCACATGTCTCCAGAGGAGTTCCGCCGCCGCGGCCACGCGGTCGTGGACTGGATCGCCGATTATCATTCCCGCATTGAGAGTTTCCCTGTCCTGTCGCAGGTGCAACCGGGACAAATTCGATCGATGCTGCCCGCAAAGGCGCCGGAGCAAGGCGAAGCGTTCGATAAGATTCTCAGCGACATCGATCGCATCGTCCTTCCCGGTATCACGCATTGGCAGTCTCCGAACTTCTTTGGGTACTTTCCCGCGAATGCTTCTGGTCCCGCCATTCTCGGAGATCTGTTGTCCTCGGGATTAGGCGTGCAAGGCATGCTCTGGTCGACGAGTCCCGCGTGTACCGAACTAGAAACGCACGTGCTGGATTGGCTGGTTCCGATGCTGGGGCTGCCAGAGAAATTTCTTTCGGCTCAAAGCGGCGGCGTGATTCAGGACACCGCATCGAGCGCTACGCTGGTCGCGTTGCTCGCTGCCCGCGAGCGCGCAACGGAATTCGCCAGCAACAGCAAAGGTTGCGATGGACGCCTGGTCGCTTACTGTTCGACTCAAGCTCATTCGTCGATCGAGAAGGCGGTGAAAATTGCCGGGATAGGAGCGGACAATTTGCGCCACATCGAAGCCGACGAGAACTTCGCTATGCGTCCAGATGCGCTGGCGCGGCAGATCGAATCCGACAAGAAAGCTGGCCTGCTTCCCTGCTTTGTATGCGCGACGGTTGGCACAACATCTTCCAATGCAATTGATCCAGTCGAGGAGATCGGACGCATCTGCCAGGAACACAATTTATGGTTGCATGTTGATTCCGCGATGAGCGGGACAGCCGCGCTCTGTCCTGAGTTCCGCTACATTAACAAAGGTGTCGAAGGCGCCGACAGCTACTGCTTCAACCCACATAAATGGATGTTCACCAATTTCGATTGCAACTGCTTTTACGTTGCCGACCGGAAGCATTTAATAAAAACCCTTTCCGTGTTGCCGGAGTATCTTCGCAACCAGGCGACCGAATCGGGCGCCGTCATCGACTATCGCGACTGGCACATTCAGCTCGGCCGCAGGTTTCGCTCACTCAAACTGTGGTTCGTGATCCGGCACTATGGGGTCGAAGGCTTGCAGCATCACATTCGCGAGCACGTGCGACTTGCACAACAATTCGCTGCGTGGGTGCGTGAAGACTTGCGCTTCGACCTGGTGGCACCCTGTGAGCTCAACCTCGTCTGTTTCAGACTGCGGGAGGGAGATAGCGCCAATCAGCAATTGATGGAAAACCTGAATAAGAGCGGCGACCTCTTTCTGACCCACACAAAGCTCGGAGAGAAATTCACCTTGAGATTCTGTGTCGGTCAAACCAATACGCAGGCTCATCATGTGGAGAAAGCCTGGCAGCGGATTCAAGAAGAGGCTGCGAAGCTGGGGAATTCTTGAAGATTGGTTGCAAGGGTATTCACTATGGCTCGTGAAATTTCAGCCGGAGGGGTGGTCGTCCGACAAATTTCTGGGGTATGGCACGTCGCCCTGATCGAGCCGCGCAAAGATGAAGACGAAGATGAAGATGAAAAGACCGAGCTAAAAACACATGAGACGGAGGCCGCAACCGCACTTCCCGCTAAGCTTAAACGCAAGCGAACGGCCGTCCTCGCCCTCCCAAAGGGCTTGGTGGATGCGGGCGAGAAACCGCAAGTGGCGGCGGTGCGGGAGGTGCTGGAAGAAACCGGAGTCGTCGCTGAACCCATTACCAAGCTCGCGGATAATAAGTATGTCTACGTTCGCAACTGGGGCGACGGCGAGCGCGTTTTTAAAATTGTGAGTTTCTACCTGATGCGTTATCTTTCGGGAGAAATCGACAGTCTCAAGCCCGCCATGCGCATCGAAGTCAAACGAGCATCGTGGGTTCCCTTAGCAGATGCCGCAAGCAAGCTGTCATACAGCAACGAGCGCAAGGTGCTTCGCCAGGCGCAAGAGTATTTAGACGCAAATGGGCCGACGTAGCAGTGCGTTCTGAAGCGCTGTCATCCCGAGCGAAGCGACGGACCCCTACTCTCACGAAAATGTTTGCTGGGAGTAGCGCTCCCTCGCAGCGCTCGGGATGACGCGGTGAAGAGGGTCCGATCTAGCGTTTCTTTTTCCCACGTCGTCAACTGTCGCACAGCACCCTTTTTCAGTTCGCCAAGCTCAAGCGGGCCAATGGAAACGCGTATAAGGCGCAGCACCTCGACGTTCAGCGTTTCAAGCATACGACGAATTTGACGGTTCTTACCTTCGTCGAGAGTTATCTCCAGCCAACTATTCTTTTCGCCGTGCCGAAGAATACTCGCGGCCTTTGCATGCAAGGATTCCCGCAATTGTCCGAGCGATTGCGCATCGGGCATGCCTTTCCGGACAGCGTCTCCCGCTCGGGAGATTTTTGCTAACAGCGCGGCGTCGGCAATGCAATTCACCTGCACATGATATTTCTTGTCCAAGTGACTCACAGGGTCGGTGATTCTTGCAGCCCACTCGGGGTCGTTTGTCAATAACAGTAGCCCTTCACTCGCCTTGTCCAGTCGTCCAACCGGACCAACCCAGGGGCAAGCCGGGCTCCAGCAGATCGTAAACGGTCTTGCGTCCCTTCTCATCGGAAGCGGTCGTAACCACGCCTCGCGGCTTATTCATCATCAAATAAATGGCAGGCGCTTTGTCGAGCGGCGCACCATCGATCTCAATTCGGTCCCGAAGGATTCGCACCGGGCATTCTGGATCTTTTGAAATTCTTCCATTGAGGGCAACGCGTCCTGCACTAATTAGAGACGAGGCTTGTGAGCGCGAGCAGTAACCCTGCTTCGAAAGCACACGCGCCAGCCCAATTCGTTTCTGCGTCGGCACATCGTCATGTTAAATCTTAAACGCACCAGAGGCCTCACAACGAAACAGATTCGCTTCTTCGCCGCCGCGGCCTAGAGAGTGCACCGATCAGCACTTATTGACGTATGATGTTGAGTCTCAATTTGCGGTCAGATTTCAAGAGATTTCGAGCCACTAATACTAGCCACTGATACTAATGAAAAACAAAAAGTTCACCCCGAAATGTTTGCGGTTGTCGATATGTTGTGTGATCGCGCTAGCCTCTGCGGTCAACGCCGTCGCCCAGACAACCCCAGCCGCTGGACTAGCCCCCATCCGCCAATACATCGCTTCCGGTTGGGACACCCTCACCCGCTCCATGACTGACTGCGCGTCGCTGGTCGATCCAAAGATGAAAGTCAGTCCCGTGCTCTATCTGCCAGCGGGATTCGCCGTACCGCCGTCAGTTGAAAAACTTCACTCGGACTGCAACGTTACAGTCGAACATCTGCCCAGTGCGATCCATAACCTCGGTGAGTTCGACCCCAAGACCATCCAGGCCCATGGTTTGCTCTACCTGCCGAATAAGTATGTCGTGCCGGGCGGCCGATTCAATGAAATGTACGGTTGGGACAGCTACTTCATTATTCTGGGCTTGGTCCGCGACGGACGAATTGACTTGGCGCGTGGTATGGTCGAGAACTTTTTTTTTGAGATTGAGAATTATGGAGCTTTGCTCAACGCCAACCGAACTTATTACCTGACGCGTTCGCAACCGCCTTTTCTGAGTTCCATGGTGGTTGCAGTTTATGAGGCACAAAAGCAAGCCGGCCATGCCGATACAGGGTGGCTGGCGCGAGCCTATCCTTTTCTAGAAAAAGATTACGCGCTATGGACACACGACCCCCACCTTGCTGGATCGACCGGGCTGGCACGCTACTACGACTTCGGCGAGGGCCCTCCTGCCGAGGGCCTGCAGGACGAGGGTGGGTTCTATCGCAAGGTGATTAGCCATTTCATGGTTCATCCCGAACAGGCAGATCACTACCTGGTGGAACAGGAAAAAGGAAAGGCACCCGCGGCTCCGGGATCAAGCTATGCCATCACAGTATGCGATGTCTCCGTGACTATGTCTCGCGGCGACTGTGAACCCGAACGCGTGATTCGTCTGAGCGCCGACTACTACAAGGGAGACCGCTCGATGCGCGAATCAGGATTCGACATTTCTTTCCGCTTTGGGGCTTACGGAGCCGCTACCCATCACTACGCTCCGGACTGCCTGAACAGTCTGCTCTATAAGACGGAGCAGGATATGGCCCAGATCAGCCAATGGCTAGGGAAAAGTTCAGAGGCGGCCAGCTGGAAAGCGCGTGCAGAAACGCGAAAGAAAAACATCCAGCAATATCTCTGGGATCAGCAGGGCGGTTTCTTTTTCGATTACAACATAGACAATGAGAACGGTAAGCGTTCCACCTATCGCTACCTCACTACTTACTATCCATTGTGGGCGGGTCTGGCAACGGCAGAGCAGGCGAAAGCACTCGTAAAAAATCTTCCGGTATTCGAGCAGCCGGGCGGCCTGGCCATGAGCCCCGAAGAATCTGGCGCGCAGTGGGACTATCCATATGGATGGGCGCCAGTCGAATTGCTGGCCATTCAGGGAATGCGCCGCTACGGCTACAGCGCCGATGCTGATCGGATTTCATTGAAGTTTCTCTCAACCGTAATGGAAAACTTTGAGCGCGACGGAACCATCCGCGAAAAATACAACGTCGTGACGCGCTCCTCCGAGTCTCATGTGCAAGTAGGCTATCAGGCGAATGTTGTCGGCTTTGGCTGGACCAATGGCGCCTTCCTTGAATTGCTGCACGCGTTACCAAAAGAGGAAGTGCAGAAGTTGGAGAAACGGGCGACAACCCCAGGGCCACCCAAATAGCGCTGCCCAAATCCAATTGAACTTCTGGCAACGTCACGGACGTAAATCCTGCTTCATGCGCAGTTGCTCCGCCATCTTCAACTCTGTGTCGGCTTCTTCCTTCATCCCCATATCCCGATACGTCTGGCCCAACAGATGGTGAGTCACTGCATTGTTTGGATCCATCGCAGCCGCATGCCGCAGCGCTCGAATCGCCAATTCGTACTCGCCTTTTTTCTCGAGGACCTTTCCCATAAGAATGTATGGTCCCGTCGAAGATGCATCCAGCCAAATGGAGCGCTGCAGCAGACGCTCCGCTTCGTCAAATTTTTGAATGCGCGAGTACGCGTCCGCCAGTTTGTAGTAGGTCGCGGCATTTGCCGGATTGATGCTCAGCTCTTTTTGAAACTGTTCGATCGCTTCCGGAATTCGTGACTTGAAAATATATAACTCTCCCAGCATCTGGTGAGCTCCCGGCAATTTGGGATCGAGCGTAGCGGCTTTCTGGGCGTACTCTTCGGCCACCGGATCAAACTCCTGCCGCAAGAGCATGCGCGCGGTAAACAGGTAGCTGGCCGCCGAATCCGCGGACACTTCGAACATTCGCGCTAACGCCGCGCGCGCCTTGGGATAATCCTTAATCTGGATATAACAGATGCCGAGGATGTAACCCGCATCAACATTGGCGCGTGGCAACCATGACTGAACTTTCTCAAGGTACGGAATCGCGTCCGCCGGATGGCCGGCGAGGTAAGAGGAGAGGCCAAGGAGTTGGACGGCTTCGTTATCGGAAGGATCCTCTGCGATTGCTTTCTTCAGGGAGACCATTGCCTCTACGAAGTCACCCTTGGAGTAGTAAGCAAATCCTAATTCGCGGTCGATGCCTTTAGGATGATTCTTCGCAAGCTGGTTGAGTTCGTCGAGCGCCTGGTCGTATTTGCCTTGCTGCACCAGCTTTCTCGCCTGCGAAAACTCAGATTCGGTCCCGCCCGGCGCAGAGGGGGCTGGCGACCGCACAGTAAGCTTGGGCTCTTCAGGGGTAGTCTGGGCTGAGACGATAGGCATCGCCAGCGCCGAGGCCAGCACAATGAGCAGAAGAGGGGGTTTATCGGGCGACATCAAACACCATGGGAACATTCGTCCGATTAGAACACAAAAAATTGAGGGAGCCTGCTTCAGGCTCCCTCTCGAAAAACGCTCTCTTCAAAGTGGCTCTAGAAGTCGAACCGTATTGCGAACTGAATCTGGCGCATTGAGGTTCCATCTTCAATGTTGGTAATTTTCCCGTTGTTTCCGCCTTGGCAATCAACGCATGTATTCCCGCCATTGTTCGCGCTGAAGGCATAAACAGGGTGGTTGAAGACATTGAAGAAATCGGTGCGGAACTGCGCACTGAATCTCTCACCGACATGGATCTTCTTGACAACGGAAAGATCAGAGTAGAATCCGCGCGGTCCGTGGAAGGTGTTCTTGCCGATATTGCCGATTTTACCGCAAGCGGGAAGGGCGAACGGCCCGGATTTTGGCTGAGGTAGAGCGCACACGTCGGTTCCCGGCGCCAAGGTGGAAGGATCGAGAATGGTGGGCACCGGCGTGAAGAACGTGAGATTGTGGTTGACCGGGTCGATACCACCTGACACTCCCGTGTGGAACGAGCCAGCCGCCTTGTCTGGACGACATGGACCTGTGTCGGTAACCGCGCCGCACTCCCCGATAGTAGCTGTCCAAGGCAGGCCGCTGCTCCAGTTGGTGGTATTACTCAACTGCCACCCGCCCAGTGCATAATCCATAGCCCGTCCACTGCCGCTCATATACTTCTTGCCCCTGCCGAAGGGTAGTTCGTAGACGGTGTTGAATACGAACACGTGGTTGCGGGCAAAATCCACCGGCCCATACGAAATCGGATGACTGATCGCGTAGTAGTTGTCCTGCGGGTAGCCATTAGCATGGGAGAACGTGTAGTGGGAGAGGAACTGCAACCCTTGCGAAAAACGCTTGTCAACCTTAACTTCGAACGCGTTGTAATTGCTAGACGCATCGTTGCCGTAGTAGTTGCCGAGATCGAACGGAATTGTCGGATACAGTGGTCGGCGCTGGTTTTGCGAGAGGAACGGCGTGAAGTTGAATTTGCCGGCGGCAGTTATGATGTCAGTTCCAGGCCCAGCTGCCGCAGGATTAACGTCGTAGTTTGGCCCGTTACCCGCGAAGCCATGGGTACCCTTGCTGCCCACATAGGCAACTTCCAGGGCGACCGTATTTGTGACTTGCCGCTGTACCGTTAAGTTCCAGGCATCAACTTCCGGTAAGACTTGCTTGATTGGACGGATGTGGGTTCCTGACAGTTGCGCGGTCAGTGGGATAAAACCATTCGACGGAATCGCCGGGAACGCATTCGCCGGATTAATTAGGGCAACAGAATTCGGCCCGGCATCAAGACTGAAAAGCGGAATTACATTCGCAGACGCGCCGGGGGTAAAGGAACTGGCGTCATAGTTCTGTTTTAGCAAAACAGGTAAGTTTTGAGTAACCGTGTGCCCAAAGTTGGAACCAAAGACACCGATATCGTAGCTGCGACCATAACCAGCGCGGACTACTGTCTTAGGTGTGAGTTGGTAGGCAATTCCCAACCGGGGGGCAAAGGCATGAAAGTTGTTCTGAATGTTGCCATTCGACCCATAAGGGCCATATCCCGCGACACGGATGCCGCCCGTACCGCCATTATCGCGGATGTTGGCGAAGCCACCGTTGCCTTTTCCGTTGACTGTCTCAGGAAAGTAAATCTCCCACCGCAAGCCGTAATTGATCGTGAGCTTGGAGGTCGCTCGGAAAGTGTCCTGTCCGTAGAAGAACCACCGCTTTTGACGTTCGGCAGCGTTGGCAGCGCCCGGCAGGCCGGGATTCGTGACATAGCGGGCAAAAGAAGTAACATCTCCGAGAAGGAATGTCGCCAGATCAAGCCCCCCGGATGTCCCGCTCGCCGTCGCCTCTGGGCTAAAGTTGTACTCACCGGTCCGGTTGTTGTCGCTGGGGATACGAAGGTTCATGGCATATCGAATATCCGCACCGAATTTGATGATGTGGTTACCCCTTGTTTTGGTCCAGTTGTTAACAAACTGAAACTGTTGCTCGCTTTCGGTAAGCGGGCAGTTGCAGCGCGCAATGCCTAGACCATCTCCAAAACTGGAGATCACCAATCCCTGACCGCCGTTGTTCGGAGCGCCGCCTTCTCCACTGATCTGATCTGCCCCGAGAATGAAGGCACCCAACCCAGCGGTTTTCGGGTCGCTGGTATTTGCACCGGGGATCCCGAACGCTGTCATCGGAGTGCCGCCATCAGGCTTTTGCGTTTGCGGATTGTATTTGAAATACCCAAAGCGAACGTCTGTCAGCAATGAAGTGCTGATCGTTTTGGTAACACCGGTGGCCAGACTGTAGTTATGCGTAATGGAACTGCCGGAGAGACCTAACAGGCCATTGCCAGGACCCTGCAAGGCACCGAAGATACCCTGCCCAGACAGCTTGAAGTAATCGAGGCTGAACCTTCCAAAGACGGTCACTGTCGAACTGGCTGCGTAATCGATGCGAGTGTCGAAACTATCTTGTTTGAATGGACCGGAACCGGCGGCTGTAAAGTTGTTGAGTACTGTGCCGGTGGCCGGAGCCGGGAGTGCCTGCAAAACTGCCACGGCTGCTGGGGAGAGTCGGCTGTTTGGAATCAAGTTCCCGACGAACGGAGCGCGGCCTGAACCATCTAGATTGCCGGTGGCGGGATCGAAGATTGCCCCTCCCCCGCTTACACCTGCGGTTAGATACTGACTCAAGTCGCAGAAAGTGCCTCCTGGGTTGGGTCCGTTCGGTCCAGTGCAAGTGCTACGAACGGTATTGGTTGGCAGCGTAAACTGGCCGCTGGCGCCGTTAGTCTGGCGTGTTCCCTGATAGTCGCCAAAAAAGAACAGCTTGTCTTTGATGATCGGGCCGCCAATGGTGCCGCCAAACTGTACCCAGCGAGAGGGTGAAATGAAGCGGTGTGTTAGGGAGTCCCTCTGATACTGGGTGAAAGGATTGCGCGCCAGTTGTGCATCGGAGCGGCGGAAAAGGAAACCGCTACCGTGAAGCTGGTTGCTGCCCGACTTGGTTTGGGCAGTGACTACGCTGGAAACGGCCTTGCCGAATTCAGCGTCGTAGTTTTGCAGCGAAACCTTCGCTTCCGTAACTGCGTCGAGATTCGGATTGACCACGATAATCCCGAGGATTGGATCCTGATTATCGGTACCGTCGAGTTCGAACGCGGTGCCGCTGAAGTGCTGGCCCTGGGTGAAAATTTGCTGGCTGCCCTGCGGATTCTCGGTGGCAGCGTGGCTCCATCCCGTCAGCCTTTGCGAACCGGGAGCCATCAATTGCAGAGTGGTGAAGTTGCGGTTGAGGATCGGAATATCTTCGACGTACCGCTCATTGAAGGTCATGGACACATCGGCGCGATCGGTTTTCAGCTCTGGAGCGACGCCGGTGACTTCAACCGTTTCAGACGCGCCTCCGACCTGGAACTGCAAGGGCACGTTCGCGGCCGCGTCCGCCTGGACGTTAACGTCCTTCTGCTCAGTTGTCTTAAAGCCTGGAGCCTCGACGCGCACGGTGTAGACGTCCGGGATCAAGTGCGTCACGTTGTAATTCCCGCTCTCATTGGTGGTCGTGGAATCGGTTGTGCCTTTGCGCTGGTCGAGGACAGTCACTTTGGCATTCGAGACCGCCGCTCCCTGCGGGTCGGTTACCGTGCCAAGAATGCTGCCATATACCGCCTGACCGTGGGATTGCGGGGCAAGGATCGTTAGACAAACGCAAAAAACCATTACCGCAGCGAATAACATTCGTTTCGCCATTTCTACTTGTCTCCGTGGGGGCTCTAGTTGGGTACTGCCGGATCTTGTTTTCCGAAGCTCGGGATTGAAGGGGGAATAATTCTGAGAGGAAAAAATGCAGTCCACACCGCGGGTATCAGGAAGAAAAACTTGGGACGACCTGTGGGACTCTAAACTCAACCAATTCCTCCGGCACTACGCGGGCCAGCTCAATACAATTTGAGAGAGGCTTCGCGGCTCTCATGCAAAAACACTATTGACAGATATGAACGAGGAAAGTAAATGCCTTTAAATACGTTGTCAAGGCGAAAATGCGGCGAAATCTGCAATATGGATTTCAGTAGAAGGGCGGCCAGACAATACGTTTTTACGTAATCGCAGTTGTCACGAAATCTCAAGTAGAAATCAATCTTTTTGAGCTTTGTAGTGCGGGTCTAACTCGGACGCCTTCTGAAATTCATAGCTTGCTTCTTTTGATAGCCCCTTACTCAAAAGCGTCTGCCCTAGATAGAAATGCGCCGCCGCATAGGTCGGCAGTTGTTGAATCGCTGCGCGAAATTGGGAGATTGCACCCTCCAGATCGCCGGCATTTTGCAAGCGGCGTCCCGAGTTAGTGGAGAACGTCGCAGCTTGCAGAGCGGTCACATTCTTAGCCATCTCGGCGCCGAGTTTACTCTCCGCAGCAGCACCGTCGGCGTCACCGAGCTGGCGCAGGACCGCGGCGAGCGTTGTATGTGCCCCTGCGAAGTCGGGCTGCAGGCGAAGCGCCTCGCGCAATGCGGCAGCCGCGGCAGGCAGGTCTCCCTGCTGTTTGAGCACGGTGCCCAACGTGTAGTGGGCCTCAGCATAATCTGGCCTGATCCTAGTCGCAGCGCGAAGTGCATCGACGGATTGGGCGAAATCTCCCTTCTGCCAAAGCGTAACGCCGAGCGTGTAGCGAACGTCAGCCTGGTTGGGATCAAGTTGCGCCGCCTTCTGCAATTCAGCGATGGCCGCGGGCAATTGGTCGCTCAGCTTCAGAGCCAGGCCGAGGTTGTAGTGCAGAGTCGCATCGTCGGGCGAGGCGCGCAGAGCGGTATGGAATTCGGTGATGGCGGCGTCGAAATCGGCTTTCTGCAGATATCCGATGCCCAGGTTTCCGCGATAGTCGACGTCGTCGGGCTTGAGCCGCAGTGCCGCCTGAAATTCCAGGATCGCACCGGGCGCGTCGCCCGTCTGAATCAGGGCCAGTCCGAGATTATTATGAGCGTCGGCATCGTCTGGATGACTTTGAATCACGCGGCGAAACGCTGCCAGCGCTCCTTCCGTATCTCCCTTTCTTTGCAGCGAGAGGCCCAACTGGGTTTGCGCTTCAGAAAAATTAGGTTGGAGATTGACCGCCGCCCGTAATTCCCGAATTGCGCCATCGCTATTGCCACGATCGGCCAGTACGCATGCCAGATAGTAATGCGCCTGGGCATTGTCGGGAGCGAGTTCGGCAGCACTTTGCAGCAACCGCTGGGCTATCTCCAAAGAGTGCTGCCTCCAGCGCACCACCCCTAAATGGAGTTTCACGCCAGCAGAATCCGGCTGCAATCGAAGCGATTCCTCAAACTGAGAAGCAGCTTGATCGAGTTGAGAATGCTGTACGAGTAGCGACCCATACTGGTCGTGCAGGTCGGCGCGTGAGGGGTCGAGTTCGGTGGCTCGAAGGAATTCTGCGAGGGCGGCATCCAAATCGTGCTGAAGACTTAATGCGCGGCCGAGAGTGCGGTGAGCCTCCGCGTCACCAGGCGAAAGTTTGACGGCTGCACGTCCCTCGTTCACGGCGCTGGTGTAGTCCGACTTGGCGGAAAGCGCATTCGCTAGGTTGATGTGTGCCTGGAGAAAGTCCGGTTTCAGTCGCAGCGCCGTTCGGAATTGCTTGATAGCTTCATCAGTGCTGCCCGTCGTCAGTAGCACCCAGCCCAGAGAATTGTGACCTTCAGGAGCATCTGGTGCAAGGCGCACTACCTTTTCGAACGATGCACGCGCAGCGCCGAGATCGCCTCGTTGAACTGCTTGCATTCCCTGTTTGTAGAGATCGTCAACTGAGAATTTGTGTGCCGGTTTCTGACCCGCTGCTGAAGAGAAAAACGCCAGCACAAAAAGCAGCGCTTCGGCGATTGTGATTCGTCGAGAGATTCGTCGAGGAAGAAGAATGGGTGGAAAATATCTGCGCAATCGGTAACACATTTGAAAGAAATCTTTTTTAGAGAAATCTTGAGAAGTTTACTATGCTCCGGGCTTAGCTCCCGCAAGGCGCGGAAGTGTCTCAGCGTTTCGCTTTGTCGAACTGCATGGTGCGAACAATCCCCTCGCCCTCTTTGACATAAATCACCTGATTCGGCTTGACGTCTTTTAGCGTGTCGACGTGGCCGCTCGGCCAGCGAATTTCAAGCAAATCCACCTTTTCCGTCTTCCCCAGACCGAAGTGGACGCGCAGGTCGTTCTGCGAGAAATATCCGCCTCCGCTGCGCACCTCATCGATTTGCGGATGCGGCTTTGTCTCGCCCGGCATCTGGGTTACACACTTCAGCCGCGCGCCAATGCCGCTGCGATTCGACTTCACGCCGATGGTCCGCACTTTGATCCAGTTGTTTTTCGTCTGCGAATCGCACCGTATCAGCTGGGGATAGTCGTTGACGGGATTGACCACCATGTCGATATCGCCGTCGTTGTCGAAGTCACCGAAGGCGCATCCTCGCGCCGCGATCGGATCGGAAATCCCCGGCCCTGCCTGCAGTGATACATCTTCAAACCTGCCATTGCGCAGATTGCGGTACAGCAATTTTCGTTGCGCGTATCCGGCCTCAGTCTTCAACTGCTCGACCTCCGGATACACATGACCGTTGCAAAGCAGGATGTCGGGCCACCCATCGTTGTCGAAATCGAAAAAGCCGCAGCCCCAACCGAGAAACTGCGTGTGCGCACCCAATCCCGCGGTAAATGTGGCGTCTTCAAAATTGGCGTCGCCGAGGTTGTGATAGAGCGATGGCGTGTCGCCGGCGAAGTTCGTCTTCACCAGGTCGAGATTTCCGTCCAGGTCATAATCCGCAGCGGAGATACCCATTCCCGCCTGGGGCTTGCCGTCCGGACTCAGAGCGCAGCCGGACTCTAGCGCAATGTCCGCAAACTTTCCGTTCTTCTTGTTCTCATACAAAGCGCTCGCCGTGGAATCATTCGCCACGTAGATATCCGGCCAGCCATTATTGTTCAGGTCCGCTGTGAGTACGCCCAGACCGTAAGTGCCGTTTGCCTTCAGAATCCCGGAGCTTTCCGAAACGTCGGTGAAAGTGCCATCGCCGTTGTTGTGATAGAGAAGGTTCTTGCCGCCATTTAATCCGGGAGGTCCGCAAGCGACCATCACGCCCTTGTACAGGCAGGGGCCCGACTCGGGAACGGGCGCCGTAGCCAGGTCCATGTCGATATAATTCGCGACGAAAAGATCCAGCCGCCCATCGCGGTCATAATCTACAAACGCGCAACCCGTGTTCCAACGCTTGCCGGTTCCAGCAACTCCAACTTTTTCGCTGACATCCGTAAACGTTCCGTTGCCATTGTTGTGATACAGAACATTCTTGCCGAAGTAAGTTACGAAAAGATCATCGTAGCCGTCGTTGTCGTAGTCGCCCACGCAAACCGCTTGTCCCCATCCGGAGTGCGCCACGCCCGCCTTAAGCGTCACATCGGTAAAGGTCCCGTCCCGATTATTCTTGAAGAGGCGGGAAATCGGATCCTGCCCTGACGGAAATCCCTCCAGGCGCGTGCCGTTCACCAGAAAAATGTCCAACCATCCGTCATTGTCATAATCGTAAAATGCAACGCCGCATCCGGTTGTCTCCAGCAGATATTTGTTCTTATGCTCGCCGCCGAAAATCGTTTTGACGTTAAGACCCGCCTCGCGTCCGATGTTCAAGAAATTCACTCCCAGAGGCGTGCCCAGCTTCAGCGGTTCGACCACGGGTTGCGGTGATGGCGCCGCCTGCGCCCACCTAGGGCGCGCCTGGGCGAGCACTCCTTCCAACGAAAGAACTAGGGTGGATCGGCTGAGCGATTGCAGAAATTCGCGGCGTGATGAAGACAAGTGGCGGTTACCTGATTCTCTTCGTGCTAGAATTCGCCCCGGACAGGCCCTTCGAGTTCTTATATTTGGTACGAGAAGACTTTGCAAGGCAGGCGGCCAACCGGAAATAGCCTGGCATCATGAACCGCGCGCCGCTTTTCGTCGGCGCTATTCGTCGCCGTTAATGGAGAAAACTTCAATGTCGACATATTTCCCCTTCAATTTCGCACTGCTCCTAGTACTGATCGGTGTACTGATTGGTTCCGCGGTTGCGCAACCCAAACCCGTTGATGCCGAAGGCCATCAATGGTGGCAGCATGCAGTGTTCTATGAAATCTATCCCCGCAGTTTTGCCGACAGCAACAATGACGGCATCGGCGATCTCAAAGGCATCACATCGAAAATTAATTACCTGCGCGACCTCGGCGTCGACGCTATCTGGATTACTCCCTGCTTCCCCTCGCCTCAAGTCGATTTCGGATATGACGTCTCCGACTATAAGAACATCGACCCGATGTACGGGACCCTCGCCGACTTCGATCAGATGGTTGCGGAAGGAAAGAAACAAAAAGTCAGCATTATCTTCGACTTCGTCGTCAACCACAGCTCCGACCAACATCCTTGGTTTGTCGATTCGAAGTCCTCGCGCTCCGCTGCACATCGCGACTGGTACATGTGGCATGACGGCAAGGGTCCCGGCCAGCCACCGAATAACTGGACCTCCACCTTCGGCGGTCCTGCCTGGAAGCTGGATCCAGCAACCAACCAGTATTATTACCACTATTTCTATGCGGAGCAGCCCGACCTGAACTGGCGTAATCCTGCCGTCAAAGAGGCGATGTTAGACGTGACCCGCTGGTGGTACGCCCGTGGCGTTTCCGGCTTCCGGCTCGACGCGGTCGACACACTCTTTGAGGACCCCCAGTTGCGCGACAATCCCGTCCTGCCCGGCAAGAATGCCTACGGCGATCCGATTCAAGAGAGGATATACAACACCAAGCTGCCCGAGGTTCACGACGTATTGCGCGAACTGCGCCAGGTAGCCGACAAAAGCGGCGCGGTTTTGATCGGTGAAACCTGGACCAAGGACGTTTCCGAACTTCGGCAATATTATGGCGATCACAGTGATGAATTGCAGATGCCAATGGATTTGATGTTTACCAAGCTGAAGTTCTCGGCGCCGGTTTTTCGGGAGCACGTTGCCGCTGTAGACGGTGCGGGCGGATGGCCTGTCTATGTGATCAGCAATCACGACATCGTGCGATCGTACGACCGCTACGGCGATGGCCAGCACGATGGTCAGCACAATGACCAGATTGCCAAGGTTATGGCAGCCCTCTACCTCACCTTGCGCGGTACGCCAATCATGTACTACGGCGAAGAAATCGGGATGAAAACCACACCTCCAACTCGCAAGGAAGATGTGAAGGATCCGATCGGCCGTACCGGATGGCCGGAAGAAAAGGGTCGCGACGGCGAACGTACACCTATGCAGTGGAACACCGATGCCAACGCCGGATTCAGCACCAAGGCTCCGTGGCTGCCTGTTCCGCCGACTTATAAGACTTACAACGTGGCTACTGAGGAGAAAGATCCGAACTCGATCTTAAACCTATACAAAAAACTTCTAGCCTTGCGGCATACGAACGAAGCACTGCTGGACGGAAGTTATACGGCGCTTAATCAAAGTGATGCGAATGTAATGTCCTATCTTCGCAGCTACAAAGGAAAGGCAGTGTTAGTTGCGCTGAATATGTCAAGTTCGCGGCAGAAGTTAGCGGTCAACCTCGCCGATCAAGGTTTAGCCGCTGCCAGTCTGAAGAGCCTGATCGCAACGCCGCGATCCTCCGCGAAAGGTAACCAGGTGTCTCTCGAACCATTTGGTGTGTTCATCGCTGAAGTTAGTAAGTAGGTTATCAGGAAGTTACTAAGTTCGAGGAATTACGTTGCTCTGGCTTGCAGCATGGATGGGGTATCTCCCGCATCCATGCCTAAAGCCGGCGGTTTAGCTTCTTTTTCCTATAGTTCCACGCATAGTTCTAAGCAACGGCCCGCGTGGGTGCGTCACCGTCGAGCGATTTAATCGCGCTTTCTTCGTCTTTCTCGATATCAAAAACAGACGCTAATCTTGTCATCTGCAAAAGGTCGCTGACTCGCTTGCTCAAATTTGCCAATCTTAACTGCCCGTCCAGGTTCTTCACTGTGGTGTGGGTTCTAACTAACTCGCCGACCCCTGAACTGTCCATGTAGTGAACTTCACGCAAGTTCAGTACTAACTTCTTATTCCCTCGGGCAGCCATCTCGCGCACGATCTCGCGGAGCATAGCATTGCCTTCGCCAAGCGTTATCCTCCCACTAATATCGACCACCGTTACATCGCCAACTTGGCGCGTTTCAGTCTGCATTTTGGTCTGAGAGGAGTGGTCCTGCAAGCCTAGTCCCAACCGGTCCAGAACCTCACAGGCCAGTTTAGAGATTTCCGCTGACTTGCTCCGAACCACAATGATCGACCGCCCTTCCGCCAATGCATCGCGGAAGAATGCCACGTCTCCAGAGCTCTCCGCGCTGGCCGCTTCGGGTGCCTCCTCATCATGGGCGGATGCCGCGCCAGCCTTGGCGCCAGCGCCCGCACCTGCCACACCCAGCAGCGCCGCCGCTCCAAATCCCAGTGCAAAGATCGGGCCGAGACCCGGCAGCAGAAGCGACGCAGCGACGGCGCCCGTGGTCATTCCAGCCGCCCCGCCCACGAAGCCGCCGATGTATGCTCCAAACTCCTTCGCAATCGAATTCGCATCCGTTTCCGATCGCGACATAAAAACAATTGAATTGTCCGGCACGCCCCGTACTCGTAACTCTTTAACTGCCTTTTCAGCTTGGTCTCGTGAATCAAATACTCCAATCGCAGTTTCCATTATGGTCTCCTCGGCAGCGACGACTCGCTACAGGCGTCAGCGTGCGGTTTTGGGGAAGCAGCATAGCAAACTACTGCGATTTAAGCCACTAGAAATTCTTTTAAGTGCTGCCCCGGTCTTAAAATGATGGTTTAAGGTAGAAATTTCTTGCAGCTAAAGGATGGCACCATCAACTTTCGACAGTTGACCATGCATCCTGTCGATCTCATCATGGTAGATCTCTCGGATGATGCCTGGTTTGATCTGGATCTCAACAACTACCAAAACAATGGTTAACGGGTACACACGCATGACCCCCGAAGCAGGCTTGCAGATATTCATGCCGATCTCGTACCCTTCCGAAAACCAAGACGAACCAGAACATCAGTATGGAGTGGCTGAAACACCGCAGTTATGCCTGCCCAACGGACATTACTTCTAAGTAGTTCCAGTGGAGTTGTGATCCGATTTGCCACTTTATCTAAACTCCGCGTCGTTTGGTCGGCGATCCGGAAGCCGGCCTCAGTTGCGGACGGACCACACATTGAACCGCGTGAGGAGCCGAACAAATGGCGTCAGAACAATGGCAGTTGAGTTTGAGTTCTGCTTATCTCGTTGCCTTGAACTGTTGCAGAAGCCGGATCACGAGGAAGGGTAGAAAAACGGCGGAAACCAATGCCAGATAAGTATGAGCGAGAACTTCCTCGTTCATACGAGCTTGCAGATTTGGCAGGTCCAGCGAAATTGTCTGCGTGACGGCACTTTCCATAAGAAAGCTGAGTCCTCCCACGACGATGATTGGCAACGACGCCAAGCATGCAGCCACCAGAATCGTTGGCTTGACCGACCGCAGATAGGCTGCGCGAAGATAAATAAATGCGTCGAGCACGAGCGTGAGTACCATGACGACCACTGCGAGGTAGCCACGCTGCCAACTGGTTACGATGATCCGTGGGAACGATACCGGGAAAAAGACGAGAAGTAGAAAAAAAATCAGGGAGAGAGATGTCACAGCGACCGCCGCATCCGCAAGCCGAACGACTACTCTGCGGCGTTGAGGCGTCGCCAAAGCTGGAGCTGGAGCGCTCACAGCGCTGCCACCTTTGCGAATCGGTCCAATAATACTTCAACCACTAACGCCACGCTGAAGACGAGAAACGCCAAGTTTCTCGAGTCGCGCCAAGTTCTTTTGGGGTTGCATGCTGTGCCGGTCGATTGGCGGCAGTAGGACTCAATCCACACGTCCCCGGCCATGGTTCCGATCACAGCCAATAGCACCGCGGCCAAGGCTATGGTTTGTTGCATGAATTGAGACTGAAGGAGATTCCAGATAACCGAGATCACAACCACCAAGCCTACCAGGCCTAATTCTCCGCGTTGGAAAAGTTGCCGGACGCGGGGGCGAAGCTCGCTGCCGTGCTGCTGAGCCCAGGACAATGCTGTCGCCCACGGCACGAGGACACCCATAACTACGTATAAACCGATCCACAACAGCCACTTGAGCGACATCCAATCCCTCGATCTTGCCGGCGTTGGGCACGCCAAGACATCACTAGCCCAGACTGCAATCTATCCGCCCCATGGGAGCACATCAAGTTACTGTAGATGCAGAACATATGGCGCAACCAGCGAAATAGCGGCACGCCACAGGACCATGATCGCGGAATCTTGAAGTTTTTTCTTCGCCGCGTTTTGCTGATTTCGAGTTCCACACATACGTCTGCATCCCTTGTATTGTTTTGGGAACGCCGATAAACGTAAGGCATTTGATGGAAGCGAACGAGGCTCGGAGACGACCGACTGGCGCTCTCCTGTAGGGCAAGAATAGCTAACGGCCAACCGCTTCACTGACAGTCGTCACCATCGGCCAAGTACCATCGTGCTTTGACCATCTTACATCCCCCCCATACGATGAAATTACCGCTTAGCTGGGCTGCGAACATACGAGGAACGATAAAGAGCCGTCGAGTCACACCACATATGCTGCATTCCACTACACAGAATAGAGGTCGCGGCTTTTCCTTGGTTGAATTGCTCATTGTCGTTGCCATGATCATGATCCTGGCGGCGATTTCTGTGCCTCGCTTGTTGAACAGCATCAGCGACATCAATCTGCGATATGCTGCAACAAATATCAGCGGTCTTTTGCAGTCGGCTCGCATGTCGGCGGTCCGAAAAAATACCTTTTACACGGTCCAGCCGACGACATTGTCCACGGGCGGTACTGGTTACTATGTTCATGTTCAGGGTGGAACATACGTTGCGGGCGACCCGGTTCTACCCCTGGGCAGTCAGATCAGTGCTTACATCGGATTAGGAAGTGGCGCCCCCAACGAAAGCACCTTTGCCAGCGGCACCAGCAGCAGCGGCCTGAGTTTCGCTCCCAATTCTGCGTCGGACGCTCCGAGTTTCAACGCGCGTGGACTGCCTTGTATTGGTGTTCCTGCCACGGGTGCCTGCCCACTGGTTCCCGGTCAGGGCTTCGTCATATTTCTGTCGAAATCCTCCGCTATAGGAAATGTCTCATGGGCTTCGGTCGCCGTGACCCCGAGCGGACACATCCAGATTTGGACCAGCGACAGCGCGGGCAATTGGATACAGCGGGATTGAGAGACACAATGTCATTTGAGAGACACGATGTCTAAGAGGCCAGACAAACGATCTGGAAGTAATCAGAGTCGGGCGAGACTCGGTGAGAGCGGTATGTCTCTGCTCGAACTAATGATTGCCATGACCGTGCTCACAGTTGGACTTCTGGGATCCATGATCATGATCCTGACTGCCATGGAAACGAACTCGCGAAGCAAGACGGATAACTACGCAACGATTCTGGATCAGGAGATCATGGAAAAGTTTGCCACGTTGAACAATTATCCGAAAGCGGGATCGGTAACGATTTATGACTGTGCCCTCGTTGGCGGGAACGCGGATGCGCACCTCGCTTCGTTACTTCAGGGAGGTAACGGAACCGGAAACGGAGCAACTCTATACACCTCGTCAACGGTACCTGCGGGGTACAACGTGGGAGACATTGACTGGTCTCAGGCTAGTCCCACTCTCGCGACTTCGACGACCGCGGGCTACGCCATGATGTACCAGACGTGCAGCGGGGACATTTATGAAGTCCGCTGGAACATTATGGACGGCAATTCATCGGTGCCAAACGGAACCGTGAGCCGCATCAGCTTGCTGACGGTCTCGTCGCGTGAAATTGCGGCGAAAGGATCCCAACTGGGCATGCTTTATGCCCCCCCCACGACCCTCCGCACTCTCATTGAGAGTTCACAATTTTGATGTCAGCAAAGGCCAGTACATGGACGGGAGCATCGCGACAACAAACATGAAGACATCTGGACAAGCCGCATTTCGATCACAAGCTGGCTTCTCGCTGCTTGAACTCGTCATTGTGTGTGCCATTCTGATGATCGTGCTGGCGTCGGTTTTCAATGGGGTCAACGTCGTCACACAACGCAGTCAGGCGGAACAGACCAAGGTCGATCTGACTCAGGAAGGGCGCGAGTTTGTGGATGAGTTTGAACGCGACTTGCATCAGGCGGGATACCCCAACTGCCGCATGGTCACGGCACCATTAGCCGCGAACAATTGTCCCGCCGACTTCTCCAATACCACGGTATGGCAGAGTTCGTCTGTGGCAGCGGGCTTGGTTTACCTGTCCAATACTCAGATCGTCTTCGAGGGTGATGTCGACGGGAACGGCACGGTCGATAGCATCCGGTATCAACTAGTGGACTCCGCGGGCAATTCCCCGCCCACGGGAACCTGTCCCTGTACCCTCCAACGCAGCCAGAAGCCGAAAGTGGATGGAACCGCACCCCTTTCCCAGCCTACGTCGTGGAGTCAGGAATTGCAGAATGTCGTCAATAGCGGAGTGCCTGGGGTCGATGCGTCCGGGAACCCGTTGCCCTACGGAGGCGGGTTGAACATATCGGGCAACACGGCTTGGGGCGCGACCAATACCTCCTACTACGCTGCCATTAGCAGCTTCAAAGATTTTCCGGTCTTTCAGGCCTATGACCAGTTTGGCAACATCGTCGCCTTGCCCCAGGACATTACCAACTCCTCTGGCTCGGCAATACTGAACTGCGGTACCGCTTCCGTAAGTTGCGTTAAGTCGATCCGCCTCACGATTAATCTTCTGGCGAACGCAACCACGGGCGTTGATATGAGGACCCGCGTCCGGCCAGTGACGACCTTAGTGGGGAACGCTCGCCTGGTGAATAACTAAGCACCGGGGAACAACTAACGAGGACTTCTTCAATATGCGCAAACGCAACCTTCGGAACCCGGGCAATAATCGCAACAATGAAAATGGCATCGCCCTTCTCATTGTCCTGATGGCGCTTTTTCTGGTGGCCGCCATCGGCATGGGCATGATCTACATGTCCAATACCGAGACCACGATCAACGCGAACTATCGGGACACGCAGTTGGCTTTCTTTTCGATGCGGGCTGGGCTGGAAGAAATGCGCGACCGGATGCGCGTCAGTGCCCCAAACCCGATTGCGCTGCCGACGGCCATGCCGGGCTCGGCGAATTCCATGATCTATATCACTAATCCTTCCTCGGCGTCGGACAACGTGGATCCGAAAACCTACGGTAACACTTACTTCGATGATGAGTTCTGCCATGAATCGTTCGTCGGGTCGTCGGTGACGTACTACACGCAAGGCACTCCGTGCCCATCCACGGCCGCGCCGCCGAGCAATGCGACCTACGTGTCGAGCGTTATGCCTTACACCAGCACATCCTCTGCCCTGAAGTACAAGTGGGCTCGGGTCACGTTGAAGCAGAATGGGACCTTCCCCAATGCTCTAGTGGACTCTACGCAGACCGGCGCTAACCTGGCTTCACAAGTGTGCTGGGACTCGGTGAACGGAAAAGAGGTGGTGGCGAATGCAATCGGATACGCCAACTGCAGCGCGGCGGCTAACGCTGGCCTCATGATCGCACCGGTATATATCGTGACCGCCATGGCATACACTCCTTCGGGCAGCCGGCGCGTCGGGCAATATGAGGTAGCAGCATTTTCGATCAACCCCCCGTACACGGCGCTGGGTGTGGATGGAGCCGGTGCGAACTTCAATCCGACGAGTTCGAATAATTTCTTCGTCAGCGGGGTTGACAGCGGGGTCGCCGGATGGAACGCCAGCGGAGGCGGGGCCGGCGCTTGTACGCCCACCGGACCTAGCATCGTACCGGCAGTGGCCGTCGCCAATGCCGCCGACAAGGCCACTGACATCACCGCCGTCCAAGGCCCTCCGGACCGTAGTGGGAACTATACCGGGTGTACCGCAGCAGCATCTTGCACCACCTTATTAGGCTACGGCACCCCGTCAATCGTGGACGGCAGCGCCACCGGCACCAACCAGTTGACGGGTTTGTGGTCGTCTCCATCGCTGCTGAACAAAATGGTTGCGAGCATGGCCAACGGAGCCGATGTCACTCTAAACTGTGCTATTGGGACGCCTTGCAGCGGGACGGCGCCTTATGGCACCTCGGCCAGCCCGCAGATCACCTACGTGAACGGCGATTTCAATTTTGGCAACAGCAGCGGTGCAGGCGTGCTGGTGGTGACAGGAACGTTGAACATGCAGGGAAGCGCAAGCTTTAACGGTTTGATCCTGGTGATTGGCCAGGGAATCATAAACGTAAGCGGTGGCGGAAATGGACAAATCAACGGCACGCTGTTCCTGGCCGACACGAACTCCCATACCTCCCCTTATGCGCAACTTGGCACGCTCGGACCACCTGGCTACAGTTGGAGCGGAGGCGGAACGAATGGTATCCAGTACAACAGTTGCTGGGCCGGCGTCGGAAACAATCTGCACTACATGGTGATAGCTTCTCGGGAAGAGATGTACTAAGCGGTTACCAATCGAAGAGATGGTGAGCGCGGAAGGAATCGAACCTTCAACCTACTGATTAAGAGTACCTGTGGAGTGAGGAATCAGTACTTTAGCGCAGTTTGGATGCGTTCAGATTCGCTAGTAGAAATGCTGGTTCCAGCACTTCGCTCTAACCTGCAACTAAACCCTTGCAAGGGGCCACTGGGCACAATTTTGGGCACAGGGCGAACTGCCCGCAAAGGTTAGCATTTGTTAACATCTGCCAATTGTCTACATGTGCCTCAAGCCATACGACTCAATCATTCCCTTGAAGAGTTAGTGCGTGATTGCACCAAACGCGGCTACAAGGCAACATACAAAGATCCAAATACTGACATTCGTAAGTCCATACTGCACCACCTGAACCTCTTGGCAGAGTCTAAGCTGATTCGGGAAGTTTCCTGAACCGCAATCTCAACCAGAGGCAGAAATGCTCAAATTCGCGCGGACGTAACACTCGAACTCGAAGACCTGTAGGCTCATCGCGTCACTGGCTGGTCGAGTAACAAGCAAACCGGAAGTTCATTCTTCCGTCAGATTGTTACCGAAAAGCGCTTCTTGTCGTTCAAGGTTTACTGTCGCTAAAACGGATAAGATCCGTGTAAAGCCGACCCTCCAGTCGCTCGAAACATGTCCATGATGGGGGTTCCAAGTGTTTGGCGGTCCGCAATACAATTCCGAGTTCATCATCCATGCGCGGAAGGTTCGCCAAAATTTCTCGACACGAAGGATTTCCCAACGTGTTTCAATGCTGATCGCACAGGCCACAGTGAGAAGCCGGAAAAGTTCTACAAAACGTTGCGGCGCGTGACTGCCGGGATCGTCTGAGACGCGCCGATCTGTGATCAGGCGGCCATAGCGGGCGCAAAAGTCGGCGATTTTCCTGCATCAGTCTCGCTGGATTGTTCCGTCTGGTTTTTTCTCGCTGCTCCCGCCTGATCGGTGACGGTGGTGACGTTTCCAGCATAGGCCGTTGACACATTGTTTGCCGTGTCACTGCCATCAGGAGGGATGACAAGGATGGGGCGCTCCAACGCGTCATAGCGGGTCTTGGTGATGCCGTATGTCGAATCCGAAGTCGTGCAGTAAGGATTCGAAACGGTTGTAAATTTTCCGGCAGGAATGCCAGCAGGTGGGGCTGGATCGTAGCTATATGTGTAATCGACGTTGACTGGGCCCAGAAGAGCAATCCGGGTCGGTCAGTTGTGTCTGTTGCACCCGTCCCAAGCCATCGAAAACCGTCTTGCTCACTTTTGACTTGGTGCTGGTAATTAATTGCGTTGCTGGTCTTCGTGTTGTGTATGGGCGGTCGCCAGTTGCGACGCGAGCGTGTTATTGGAGCGCGTGAGTTCATCGACGCGATGCAGCACTTTCACCATGTCCCGCACCGTGTAGGTCGGTTGCAAATCTTTCACATTCATAGTTAGCTTTTCTCCTGGAATAAATTTAGGGGAGGACTGGGAAGCCGTCGCCGCACTTCCACGAAGCAGCGCTCGATCACGTTGGTGGTACATTCATAATTTCATTGACAGGCGGGCCATTCGAGAGCAGAATTCCGTCGCTGCGGCTGCCGGGTCCTGGATGACAAGGCGTTCGGACCACTAGCCGCAGTTGCGATCATGCTTTTCGGCTTGCGCCAGGACTTTTGTCAACCTCAGGATTCCCCGTCCTGATTCTAAGTTGTGTTTCGAGTCCAGGCAGAACTTACCCAATACTGCAAAGAGAGAACGCGCTATGACTGTAAATCTCCATACCCTGACAAGCGAAAAGAGAGACGTTCCCATGCAACAACATCGTGTTCGGAGAGGCCATCAGGCAGCCCCGAGGACACTCGGCAGAATGTCGCTCAGTAAGGAGGCAGCCATGTCGCGCAAAATCCAATTCGTATGCGTTTTTATTCTCCTGGGACTACTTTCGCTAGCGACACAACCGGGTTTCGCGCAGTCTCCACTCAACTTCGGGAACAATTTCTTCGTAACTGGCGATTACATCGTCGCCGGCGCATACAACATGAACCAGAACTTCACGACGATCAACGGGGTGACCTACGCTGTTGGGACCATCAATGTTCCAGATACCAACCCAGGTATTCAGCCAGGTGTTCAGGGGGAGAAACAGGTTCCCCCGGGCGCGCAGATCGTTGCGGCCTTGCTCTACTGGCAAACCGTCGAAAAAGTGGGAGTGAAGCCCGGCGCGCCCGGCTCTGGCCAAAACGGCTTTATCAGGCCGCTGAATGGCGGCCCGGCGGCGCCGGGTTATGCGATTTCAGGAACAAACGTGAGCGCCAGTACCACGGTTTCCTGGAGTTCCGGCGGATGCACCGGCGGTTCAACAGGGAAACTGTTGCGGACCTACCGCGCCGATGTGGCTGGCGGCCTGCCTGTGGATGCCAATGGCAATTCGATAGCGAACGGCAGCTTCGAAGTACGGCTGCCGAGCGTGGGCAACTCAACCCCGCTTACCCTGGGCGCAACTCTTGTCGTTATTTATCGAATTCTTTCCGGCGCCGGCGGGCCAAACATTCCGCTGAACTCAATTGTTATCTATGACGGCGACTACGCCCAAAGCAACACGCAGCTAACGATGACCCAACCGCTGCAGGGATTTTATGACGCTGATCAAAACCCCGTCTCTCGACTGACTCACATCGTTGGGAATGGCAAGAGCAATAAGTTCCAAACTGTTTACCTGCAAAGCGGGGCGGGTAAACTCCTCCCACTTCCGTCTCCCTACGGCAATCAGGTGGCCGCATTCCCCGGTTATTACGGAACCTGGGACACTCGCTCGTGGACATTCTACAACGCAAGTACCACGAATCCGGGGATATTGGAGGATGCCAACTCCGCGACCACGCAAGTGGTGCCGTTCCCCAGTAATCAGGGGTGCGTCTCGTGGGGTGCGGTTATCGTCAGCACCACGGTCAAGGACCCCGACAACGACGGCATTCTGGAGTCGTGGAAAAAGGACCCGCGTGGTCCGGGATACTGCGACGCTGCATTCAACAATGGGGTGTGCAGCGGCCCAGGAGACCCGGCATGGATAGATCTCACCGGAGCGGCAACTGGCCAGCAGGACGTGTTCCTGCAATACGACTACATGTGTAGCAAGATAACCGGCCCGAATAGCTGCGATATATCTACCCGAAACGATTCCTTAAGCGCAGCCGGTGCTGCGTCAGGGGGAAACACCACGTACACGGGGACGTTTTCGCCCACGATACCAGCCAGTACTGCCGTTGGTATTGCCGGATTTACGAAACCGGCAAATAACGGACAATTCACGGTGGTAAGCTGCACAAGCACTCAGTTGGTCGTGAATAACCCGAGCGGGGTCGCGGAGACGAATCCTGGTATCGCAACTTACGCCATTCCTGGGGACGTGAATTATTCCTTCGACCCGCGCCTGGCCACGGATCCAGCTGACGGGCTCACTGCCGTCGACAAGGTGGTTAACTCTTACGCCGACACGACTCACCACGCCAAGGTTGTTTTGCACGCGATTCCCGGCAACGCAATCTCAGAAGGCCAAGCCTATGACGCTAACGGCAAAATCGTTCCGGCCACGTGCACTGATACTGATCTTACGTGTCCATTCCCGAATGAGCCCGGCACAATTGGATTCAGGGAAGGCCTCGCATACATAAAAAATCAGACGATTGAGCCAAGCACGGGCCTGCTTGGCTGCGATCCCAACACGGATCCAAACCCCTGCGTTGCCGTCTTCAAGCACGGAAAAAAGGACAGCTATCACTACGCATTGTTCTCCCATGGAGTAGGCCTGCCGAGTTTGTTTTTGTCGGATGGATCGCTAGTCAGCGTCAAGCAGTCCGGCACGACTGTGACATTCACGACGAAGTCGCCTCATGGCATCAGCCAGATCCTGTCGGACCCAAAAGGGGCCACTGCGAACGACAACTCGTGCACGCTCGGCCGAGTTACCGTCGTATTCGCTATCACCAACCCCAACTTGAACGGGACTTACTGCGTTCTGTCAAACCCCGCGCCCACAGCGACGACATTCGCCATCAGCCTAGGCGGCAGCTCGACCGCGGCCACCTACACAGCTAAGAGCGATCCCAATCTGGCGGTTGCGAACGGGCAGGTGACCAGCATGTCCGGATATTCCGACGTGGGTGGTCAGAACTCGGTTATCTCGCTGGGTTACGGAAACTGGGGTCCGCCGAACAACCCCTTCGCGGACGGCAACAAATGGAACATCAAGGCGGGCACGTTCATGCACGAGCTCGGGCACACCATGGCTCTGACGCATGGCGGAGCCTTTTACAACAACTACAACCCCTCGGCGAATCCGCCGAGTATCGACTACACGCCCACCTTCGAAACTAACTGCAAGCCTAACGTCCAGAGTGTCATGAGTTATGCGTTTCAGTTCGACCTGTTGCAGGTGCCCGGTGGTATTAACCCAGACGGCAGTCCTTTGAAGGTGGTGGACTATTCCGAGGATCCGCCGCTGTTAGACCCTGACCTTATTCCTACTCTCACGGAGAGCGCGCCGGAGGGTCTGGGTACCTTGAGTAACTTGTCAACGTACGCCAACACCTCCTGGTTTCAACTTACAACTTTCAGCGGGGCTACTCCGGCTTCGAGTCATTGTGACGGCTCACCCATTGGACCCAAGGAAAGCTCGTATTCCTATACGAACGACGCGGTGAGCAACTTCTTCTGGTCGAGTGCGACCGGCGAAGACATCAACTTCGACGGCAACGCCACTGAAGTCATGCATCCGCATAACGAATGGGAAGGCACACCAGCCGGAGGTGGAGTAGGACTGTCTTCTGGTCTTGACCTGCGGCAGGTCAGCGCGGTCGGTACTATCTCTACGATCGGGCCGGGTGGTGAGGCAGGCGGGCTCAAGCCAGCAGGTGGCGGAGGCGGTCTGAAACCAGCCGGTGGCGGAGGCGGTCTGCAGCCAGCCGGTGGCGGAGGCGGTCTGAAACCCGCCGGTGGCGGGGGCGGTCTGAAACCCGCCGGTGGCGGAGGTCTCAGCGCGGAAATTAACCACAACCAGGCAAATTCTTATGCGCGTCCTCCCCAAGGTTTGTTCATAGTGCAGGAGGAGGCGTCGCCGCGGTTCATAGATCTGAGCTGGTTCGCTGCCAGCTTTGGCACGGCTGTGCAGTACTACATTTACCGGTCGGATGCGAGCGGCCCGTTTGTGAAGATTGGCAGCGTTCCCGGTTCTCAGACCACGTTCCAGGACACGGTAACCTGCAACCCAGGCGGTTACAGGTACAGAGTCACCGCGGTCACGAACAACGATCAGGGACAGCCGCAGGAAAGCTCACCTTCGAACACTGTTCCTGCAAGTGGCCAGGCCCTGCTGACGGGCTGCTACACGGTATCGGCCGTCACGTACCCGAATGGCGCCAGCGCTGTACAAGGCACCGTTGTGCCCTTCACATGGACACTGACGGACGACTTCTACATAACGCCAGGCACCGGTTGGGCAAATGCCCTCGCCGGCAACCCCGTGACCAACTTGGCCGCAAGCACACTTGTGGCCAACGGTCCCATTCCCGGTAACTGTGGAACAGTTGGTGCTACCACAATATTGTCCAAAGGAAAGCCGCAGAGCGGCGCGAGCACATTTAGCGTCACCAACCCAGTAACGGGCCAGTTTACGTTTAACTGGGACACGGACCCGTTCTGCGCGGGCTCGTATACGTTTACGCTGACTTTGGACAGCACCCAGACCCAGCCAAGCGCGTCTGCGTTGCAGCTTGCGATAGATGTTAACGATCAGGACACCCCGCGCATCACCACTCTAGCTCTCCCCGCTGGTACTGTCGGACTCGGCTATAACGACACACTCTCGGAAGATGGTGGAATTCCACCACTCACGTGGACTTTCAGCGGCCTCCCGGCTGGCATTTCGCAGCAGCCTGCCGGTTCACCTAACCTCTCCGGCGCCACGTGTGTGGCGGCCGGCTCGTATGCTGTAAACGCGACCGTCACTGACTCCAAGTCGAACTCTGGTTCGCAAGCGTTCACGTTGCAGATAAACAAGGCGAACACCACGACTGGTGTAACTTCGAATGCAAATTCGTCGGTGTTTCAACAAATGGTCACATTCACAGTGATCGTCGCACCGCAATATAGCTGCACGCCGACGGGAACCGTAACCCTGTACGACGGCGGTACGCCGATCGGTTCCTCGTCGCTGACAAGCGGAACGGCGACGTTCGCGCTCTCCAATCTGTCGGTTCGCGTTCACTCGATCACCGCCAGCTACGGCGGCGACAATAGTTTCAATGCGAGCAGTTCAGGAGTCTGGTCACAGACGGTAAATCCCGCCCAGACCCAGATTGTTGTTAACTCAGTTTCGCCTCCCACGGCCTTCGTGGGCCAACCGATCACCATCACTTACATGTTCTCGGTGGTCGCACCAGGAGCAGGTTCGCCAATCCAGCCGTCCGGCAACATCACTGTATTAGCGAGCGACGGATCCTCCTGCATGGCTCCGGCTGCTCAGGGCGCTGGAATGTGCACGCTTTCGCCACCACCAACCACGGCGGGCGCGAATACGTTCACAATCACATACGCTGGTGACGGTAACTTCGTTGCGAGCGGTTTCAACGGCAACTACACCGTGTACCAGCTCGTATTCACGGTCCAACCGAGCAATACCGGAGTGGGTCTTACCATAACGCCTACGGTCGTGGTTACGGCGGAGGACAGCAGCAACAGCACTCTCACGACTTTCACAGGCGGCATCACAGTGGCTATCGGCTCAGGCACGGGAACGCTTTCCGGGACGACTACGCAAAGTGCGGTGAGCGGCGTTGCCACATTCGGCGACCTAAGCATCAACAAGATTGCGAACGGGTACACGCTCACGGCTTCGCCCAGTGGAGGTGTTCCCGACGCGACCTCAAACGCGTTTAACATTGACACATTCTATGTCGATGGCAGCGGGAATTTCGGGACCTTGGATTTGGCCTCGGGGACTGCCACCCAGATTGGCTCAGCGACGGTGCCAGGCACCACGGGGATAGACCTGACACCTGGCCTTCAGGTGTACACATACAACGCGTCGAACCAGTTAATACAGATAACTCCATCAACCGGGGCGGCAACCCCCGTCGGTGCTGCCGGATCGATTCCCGATCAGGCGACCACTGGAGCTCTGACCGACGGTTCGTACTTCGGGATAGACGCGGTGACGGGGAATCTGTACTCGATTAACCTCGCCACGGGCGCAACAACGTTGGTCGGCCCCACCTCAGCTGCGGTACTTCCAGCAGGGTGCACTGTCGAGACAAGCCTGGCCGGGTCGGCAAACGTGCTTTACTACACAATTGGTTACAGCGGGGCGAGTTGTAGTAGCCCGATGCCTGACACGTTGTATCAAATCAATCCCACGAGTGGAGCGACCACGACCATCGGTCAAGTCACCATCAGTGATTCTGGTGTCAATGCTTTCGTTGGTTCGACGTTCGTTGGCGGCACGCTGTATGGATTCACCTCCGGTGGACAGGAATATGCCATTAACCCTGCAACCGGCGTGGCGACGTTGCTGACTAGCACTACTGCTACTGCACCAATCCTCGCCGCAGCGTCCAGTCAATGAGCGATGTCGTTAGGGAGATAGTCAAACTTTGCCCGGCGTTTGCCGGGCATTCTTTTTGTCGCGTGAGTCGGCTGAGCTAATGTGCAGCCGGGCCCTTGCGCAAAAAACAAATTCGCGCAGAAATTAATGGGTGTCTTGCGAGTTTTTGTCGGGTTCTATTGTCCCAGACTCTTGCGGACTTCAGCAACCAGAGGATCTTCGGTGGACTGTCCCCGGATGCTCAAGTATGTGCGGTAAGAATCCGCGAACGCGGGTGTTTTGAGGCCTTGCCGCACGCGTCCCTGATAGTAATAAACATAGGGAAAATAGCCGTACGTAACCACGTTGTCCATCAAGAGCTCCAGCGCTTCGCCCCGCCGTTTGATGCAACGGTCAAACTCTGAATCTGCTTCGGTGAATTGGCCGGCTTCGAGGTAGGCACGGCCAAGCTCGAATCGGCCAATCCACGTGTCCAGCAGGTTGTTAGCGTCGGTGATGTCTTTGATAGCCAGACGGCTGTCCCCCTGCTTAAGCGCGAGCTTTCCTTCAATGATCTTGCCGTATGCTTGAGGTTCAGCTTGCGTCTCTTTGGCCAGACTATCGGCCATTTTTTTCGCCTGTGCCGTGTCTCCGGCTTCCGCAAAAACGCGCCCCGCGAGGAACCGTACCTGTAGCGTTTGTCCATTTGCCAGGGCCTTTTCGGCAGCCGCCACTGCCGCCCGGCTTTGGCCTCGCAACAGTTCTGCGTAGGCCAGGGCAGCAAACTTGTTGGTCGCATTTTCAGGCGTCTTCGCTTGGAGGTCAGCATTGGCGCCTTGCTCGAGCAGCCGCACCTGCTCCGAGAACCGGCCTTGGTATAGTGCCAAATCGGCCTGGGCCGATGCGGCCAGAGATGCGCCTCTGGGGCCGAATTTCTCCAGCCCGTGATAGGTTTCGGCGGCGTCGGAGAACTTGCCCTCGCCCAGTTGCGCTTCACCAAGATTGAGCTGTGCGACCTCTGAGGGAGTAATGTCCGAGGCAGCCCGTGCCTCCCGCTCGCCGGTTTGAAAATCTCCACTGAAAGAGCTGAAGAACGCCAAATTTATGTGCTCCAAGGCTCCCTTGGGCGCGATCTCTTCCGCCTTTCGCGCGGCTTCAACGGCTTTGGGAAAGTTGCGCAACTCGGCGTAGCACCAACCCAGGTCCGATTGCCCAACCCTATCCGCCTGGTACTGGCTGACAAGCGTGCCGTATTCCTCGATACACTTCGGATAATTGCCAACGATTAGGTAGTAATAGCCGCGCGTATGGAACCTTTCGCGCTCGGTCATGCGGTCGAGGTGTTCCATGGCCAACTTGATGTACTTCTCTCCATCCGTTTGCCGCCCCAGGTCATATGCTGTTCCGGACATTCCAGAGTAAGCTCGGGCGAAATTGGGATCGAGCTCAGCGGCTTTGGAAAAACTCTGAAAAGCCTCCGCGGTTTTACCCGCGAACTGTTGTTGCATGGCGGTGCTGTACAGGTGCACGACTTCCAGAGATGCTGCGGTGAACGGTCCAGAGACGGCGAGCTGCGCCGCGACCGGCGTGGTGTCACCCAGCGCCTTACGGATAGGTGCTGCCAGCTTGGGAATCTCGAGCAAGAGCTGGTCTTTGGTGTGCGCATTGATTTCCGCCGTTGCGATGCTGTTGCCGGTCCTGGCATCGAGCGCTTCCACCGAAAGCTTGTAACCGTCGCCACGGAGACTGAGAGAACCGGTTACGACCGCAGCCAGTCCCTGGCTTACGCCGATAAGCCTAGCCGATTGCTCATCCAGTTTGTCCGAAGGATGTGGAAGCTGTTTCGCCAGGTTGCGGGCTGTTCCGCGGCTATAAGCGTTGATGAAGCTTGCGCCTTCCAGTGCGACGTTGAACATTGGTTCCAACGTGTCGTCAAAAATCGGGTCCCCGGTGTGATTTGTGAAATCGCCAACCAGCACTGAGACTGATTTGTTTGCTGCCGGGGTGGCTTTCGTAAATCTTCCGCGCAACATCATCCCGGCGAAGGCCAGCACAAGCACCGCTGCAACTGCGCCGATCCAGTGCCACGGGATAGTCTGTCCCCAGGGCCGGCCGCTGCCGCTGGGGAACTTCAGCGTGGCTGCGGCGCGCCCGCCCTGCCAGGCTTCGAGGTCGGTCAGTATCTCTCCGACGTGCTGATAGCGGTCCTGAACTTTCGGTTCCAGGCACTTGCCGACAATATCGCTGAGCGCACGTGGAATGCTGGCGCTTTCCTCGGAAACTGGTACAGCGCGTGCGTGTGTGCGCTTGACGAGACTTGCCAACGCGCTGTCAGCTTGGTAGGGCATCTTGCCGGTCAGCAACTCGTAAAAAATCAGTCCCACCGCAAACAGGTCTGAACGTTCGTCCAGGGGCTTGCCCAGTCCCTGCTCCGGCGACATGTACTCCATCGTGCCCACGATGGCGCCCGTCTGCGTCATGCCGCCGTGGCTGTCCAGCAAGCGTGCCAGGCCGAAATCCATCACTACGACCCGTCCCTGTTTGTCGCGCATAATGTTTTGCGGCTTGAGATCCCGATGAATGACGCCCACTGCATGGGCTGCTTCCAGGGCGCGGCAGACCTGCCGCATCATTTCCACGGCTTCCTCTGGCTGAAATACTTTTTGCTGGGCAATCAGGCTGCGCAGGTCCTGGCCCTCGATGTACTCCATGGTGATGAACTTGATTCCATCGGCATCACCCATGTCGTAAATACGAACCACGTTCTTGTGCGTGACCTGATGGGAGAGCACCAGCTCCTGCTTGAAGCGGTCAAGAATGGCGGAATTTCCAGTCAGTTCCGGACGGATTACTTTAAGCGCGACCGTGCGATTCACTTCGCGATCCCGCGCGCGGTAAACCGCCCCCATGCCTCCTTCCCCAAGAATCTGCAGGATTTCGTATCGGCGCCCCAGTACTGTGCCGGGCCGCAAGAGGGTTTGGCTGTTCAAGTCGGACGGGTGACTCATTCCCGCACTGGCCGGGAAAGTTCCTTCCGCAATAGTAGGAGCATCCGAAATGAGTTCGAAACGAGTCGGGGAGGATTCCGCAGGGAGACTGTCTGATGCTGGAGATGATCCAACGTCAGAAGAAGATTTTACCGCGGCAGTGCCTTCCGCCTTGGTTGCCGGTTGGTCATAAGGACGGCGCACATGGCGTCTTTCCATGGCTCTGTCTCCACAATCACGAATGAGGGGAAGGAAGCGCGCCACAGTTCCAGCACCCGGCCAGGAGTGATGGCGGAACCTGCCGCTCGGTTAACGGAGTATACAACATGCCTGGTTTTTTTGGCCTATTCGCCGAACAAACCGCGGCCCTTCATATCAATTCAGACGGCTTCAGTCGCAAACACAACCCGAGGTGTTTAGAGGTGCTACTTCCGAAAGGCCATGGATGATTTTGCCAAGCTCGTCGGCTGGTAAAAAACAGGGCTCCTTGTAGAGGGAAAAATAGACCTTTTCCACAGGCCCGATCTTTCACTGGTAACAGTGAAAAAAGCAGTGAGAGAACCCCGACTTCCGAGTGCCAGAAAAGGGAGCCTTTTTTAGGGGAGAGGCGGCCCAAGAATTCTCAGTTAATGTAATCGCTTCCATGAGAAGGCCGGTCGGAGTCAAGTTGATTCTTGTTTGTTTTTGTTAGGCACGTTTTGATCTCCCGCCGAGTGGCCACTGTCGCCATGCTTCCATCGGCACTCTCGAGGAGCGATTCTTTTCGCTCGGTGCATATTGGGCGTTCTCGGTTCAGCCGGTGCTGCCATCTGTTTGGCGCCCTGTGGTTCTGCTTTTTCAGAGTAGAACCTGGGCTAGGCGATTAACGCAGTCACCGGAACTCGGCTTTGGGCTCTTGTCTTTTCCTTCCTCAGAATGTTTTGACTTTATGCCGCGGCGGGCATCGCTTTCTGCTGGCTGTTGTGCAACGGCTCGTAGGCTTCTCCGCTCACCCACAGGTGATGCAATAACACCGCCAGCTTTCTGGCGGTCGCGATGATCGCGCGTTTCTTCCCGCTCTTTCCGCGGCGCTCGGCCAGTTTCAGGCCCCAGCGCCGCAGATCACAGTCCACCCCGAATGGTCCCAGAATGTGCTGCGCTCCTTGCACCAACAACGTCCGTAGATACGGATCGCCTTCTTTGCTGATGTGCATTTGCGGTTCGCTCTGCCCAGAGTTTCTTCGTCCCGGCTGCAGTCCCAGGTAGCAGCCCACGTCCCGACTCTTGCGGAAGCGATGTGGATCTTCCAAGGTCAGCATGTAGGTCAGTGCGATCAGCGTGCCCACCCCTTTGATCTGTTTCAGCAAAACCACCTGCGGATAACTCTGCTGTGCCAGATTCTCGATGCGCTCGTTGTATTCCACGATGCGCTCGCTCAGCGACTCAATCGCCCTCAATAGGGGTTCGAGTGCGGCTTGCAGCTCTGGACTTAAGCTTTCGGCTTTCTCCGGATTCATGTTGCGCACGTTGCAGCCGCGCAATCGCTCCCCGTAAGACTTCGCCAGTCCGCGAGCCGCGTTGACCAGTCCCGTTCGTGCCCGCACCAGTCCAGCTCGCGCCCGAATCAACGTCAGATCGGCTTGCGCCTGCACGCCGCCGTGCTTCCCCGGATACAGCAACTCCGGATCGATCCGCGCCAGCCGCGCCAGGGTCTGCGCATCCAGCCGATCGTCTTTCTTGCGGCTCTCCCCGATCAGCCGTACCTTGCGCGCGTTCGCCACGATCACTTCATGCCCCAACTCGCTGAGCAAGCGACTGATCCACGGTGAATGCGTCCCGATTTCTAGTGCGATCCGACTGCGCGACATCGCCCCGAAGACTTCCTGCAATGCTTTCCCATTCGTCCGGACTCGCTGCTCCCGTTGTATCTGGCCGGCTTCATCCACCACGCAATACCAACAGTTGCGATCTCCCAGATCCAATCCGATGGTCAGTTTCTGCTGCGAAATATTCCTGCTCTGCACTGCTGCTCTGGTGCTAACCTTCTTCATTGCCGGTCTCCTTTTTATCTGTGCCTTGAGCACGTCGATAACTTGGGAGCGTACAGCATCCCGTCCGGAGACCGGCCTTCTCATCCCATCTGGTTACGTCAACAATCTCGCTCTGACTTTCTTAGTTTCCAGATCGAGGACCATCACACTGGAGACACCACCGATATCCCGGCTGACCGCTAGTTGCCCAAGATTGCAAGGTTCGAGAGAATGACAGACGCTTCTATCGTAGGTGAACAGCACTCGTTATCAGACCAATGGTGGCCCCGGCCAGGACAAGCCACGCGGAATTCACGCGAAACCGAAGCAAAGCGATCAACGAAGCCACGGCTAAAAGAACAGTAAGAGTGTCAACAAGCGATGCCCGCCCAAGCTCCCAAGTGACAGCAGCCATCAACGCGAGCGATGCAACATTTACACCATCAAGGAAAGCTCCGCAGGCTTGGACTCTCGAATACGCGGCACCAGTGGACCGCTTACTGCTACGAGTAGAAACGCAGGAAGGAAGATGGCAACGGTGGAAATGACAGCGCCCCGAATTCCTCCCAGAATGAAGCCAATAAAAGTAGCCGTCGTGAAAACAGGTCTGGCGTCACCTGCCCCACAGCAACAGCATCGACAAGTTGCGCGTCCGTCAACCAGCCTCTCCTTACGATCCTCTTAGATCACCCCGCCGAAATCGTCACGCGTGTAAAACCCGGACCGAAGTGCACTGCTGAATGCTGCGGGTGACCTTTGCAGCGTTTTTCTCTGGAGGGCACTAGAGCAGTCCTGTTTCGACGATTTCATCAGGCGAATGCAAAGCGACCACTAACCGATAGTGCGGTAACAGCGACTCGACTTTCACTTGCCCACAATCATAGCAATACTGACGCGTACCGATAAACGGCGCTATGGCGCGCCAGCAGCCGCCTTTCGGGCGATTAATTCAAATCCCCTGGCATGGGCGCTTTTCTCCAATATCCGAAATTGAGCGCGGGCTGCGGCAGGGTTTCTGGCCTGCATCTCAATCCGGCCGAGCGTGAGCGAGGCTTCGAGCTGTAATCGAAACAGTCCTAATTTTCGCGCCTGCGCGGCTGCCTGTTGAGCGGCTCTCTCAGCTCCGGCGAAGTCTTTCCCGGCTGCCATGACCTCAGCGCGGTCAAGCATCACTGGGATTCTAACCATCACATCCATGCTCTTTTCCGAACGCCGGAGCGCTTCAGATATGGCTGAGCGTGCCTCGTCTACTCGTCCTTCTTGAAGCAATGATCTAGATAAAATTGACTGCGCGAATATCTCCTGATCAGCATAGGCTTCGGCACGAAATGCATCGGCAGCGGTTCGGCTCAGTTGTTCCGCCTCCGCTGCTTTGCCGGAATCGCAATCTAGTTCCGCCAGCGCCAGGCTGGTTTCGCCAGCGTCGCTCTTGTTTCCAAGTTTCTCCTCCAGGGATAGCGCCTCGTTATAAGCCTGTTGTGCCTCTTTTGTTTTCCCTTGCTGACGAAATACTCGGCCTAACTGGGTGAGCGTTGAGGCGTGAATATTCTTTGCTCCAATCTCTTGCTCTATGACCGACGCATGTTGATACATCTGGTAGGCACCGGGGAGATCTCCCTGCTCTAACAACACATCCCCCATCGCCGATAAAGACAGCGCGGCCGAAAAGCGATGACCCACTTCGTTTGATAACTCGAACGTCTTCCGGAAATGGTCGAGGGCATCCTGTAATTTCCCTTGTTTGCGCAAGAGGATGCCGGTGTTGCCCATTGCGCCCATCATTCCATTCTTGTCGCCTGCCTTCTGGTAGCTACGGAATGACTCGTCATACATGCGTCGCGCCTTGGCGAAGTCACCTTTCTTGGCAGAAATCAAGCCGAGGTTCCCTAGTTCTCTGGCTTGACCCTGTTCATCGCCGATGGCCTGCGTTATCGTCAAAGCTTGACTATAGAGCTTCCCGGCCGCTGCAAAATCCCCTTGATTGATAGGGACTTCAGCCATTGTGTGCAGGGTTTGCGCCAACGCGCCACGGTCTCCCGCGGCAACATAAATCTGCCGGGCTTCTTCGCAGGCAGACTGGGCCTTTTCGTTTTCGCCAAGGTTCGCCAAAGCCCGGCATTCCCTGGTTCGGGCTCGAGCCACTAGGAGCGTAGCGCCCCGTTCCCCTGCTTCTTGTGCTGCGAGCTCTGCCGCGTCTCGCGTGAGTTTGTCATCCCCGAGCGAGGCGGCGGCCGCTGCTCTGGCCAGATCGATTCGCGGATCGCCTTTAGCCTGCGCTCCAGAAGCACTTAGAGTTTCCAAGCCCTTTAATGCATCCTTCCCACGGCCGCCGGCACTTTCGACATTCGCCAGCTGCAAGCCGTACTCGAGATTGTCCGGGAAAAAACTGATTAGAGTTTGATAGGCTTCAATCGCTTTTCCCCAATCCTTACTCGTTTCATAGAATCGGGCCTCGACCAGCAGGTGCTTCTCACGCGAAAGATTGCCTGCTCCATCCAAGGCTGTCTTTGATTCCTGCCGAGCGTTAGCGTCATAACCCAGGGACGACCACGCCTTCGCGAGTGCAGCGTGCGCGAGTGGAAAGGAGGGGTCGCCAGCGACTGCACGGCTGAGTACGTCCCGAGCCGAAAGTGCGTCAAAAGCCCCGAGATTGGCGAGTCCCTGCGAATAGAGCCGAATTACCTCTGGATTCGACGGTCGCTCAGCCCTTAAGCCCCGGGATTCGACTGGGGAAAGGTTCGCAACTCCGAACTGCGCCCGCAGGCGTGAACCAACCTGCGACGCGAGGTCGCTTATCGCTTTCTCAGTGCCTGTTTCCGAAATGGCGGCGACAGTTTGTCCCGTGGCCGAGTCTTCAAGGCGAAGGTCGAGGCGAATCTGGCCCATGTCTTTTCCCTGGGCGAGATACGATCCGAGAATAATGAAGTCGCTAGCCAGGTTCTTGCGAACTCGCGGTAAAGTGGTAGAGGGTAGACTTTCCACATCGGTAAGACCGAGCTCGATCTTCGTACGCGCGACAGTCTCGGCTGGTACAGTTCGCAATTGCTCACCAGCTGCAAGTTCCGCAGTCAACATCTCCGAGAGCGCGGTTGAAATCCAGGCCGTATCCTGACGTCCCGAGAGATTCTTAAAACCTAGTACCGCGACGGACGGGCGAATCTTAAGATGCAGACCAGCTTGTTGCTCGTTAACGTTCCTCTGCTTCCATAATCTGCGCGCTTCCCATGTACCCAAACCGGCGGCCACGGCGAGTATCAGTATGGCGGTAGCCAGCGACTCGGTATGGCGACGGACGAATTTCCCGCCGCGATAGACGAGCGTGGGTTTACGGGCTTCAATCGGCATGCCGGAAAGGTGCCGTTCGATATCTTTCGCGAATGCTTCCGCTGACGAATACCGATATTGTGGCTCCTTGCGAAGCGCCTTCATGACAATCGTGTCAAGGTCGCCACGAAGGCGACGCGCCAGCTCTTCGGGACGAATCGCGCGCGCTTCGCACACCAGTTGAGGGGTAATTACAGTGCGAGTGCTGCCAACATGAGACGACTGTTCATGCTTCCGGCCAACTGCGGCACTCGGCTTCTCCGGTTCCTCTTCGCAAACGGAGCGCTCGATTTCCAAGGGCGAATCGGATCGGACCCTATAGGGGCGATGACCAGTCAGTAACTCGTAAAGGAGGACTCCGAGCGAATAGATATCCGTGGCATTCGTAACCGGCTCCCCGCGCACCTGTTCAGGGCTGGCGTATTCGGGGGTCATCGGCCGCCAGTCGGTTCGAGTAAGCGGCGCCTCTTGGGACCATTGCGGGTCGAGCACCTTGGCGATGCCAAAATCCAAGAGGCGGGCTACCCCTTCTTTCGTGATCAGGATGTTGCCCGGTTTCAAATCGCGATGGATGACGAGGGTTTGGTGAGCATACTGCACTGCCAGGCAGACCGCTCGGAACAACTGCAAACGTTCGGCAATGGACAATTTGTGAATATCGCAATATCTGTCGATGCGAATGCCTTCGACGTAATCCATGATCAGGTAAGGCAAACTGTCTTCGGTGCTCCCGCCGTCGAGGAGCCGCACGATACTGGGGTGGTCCAGAGCAGCCAGCGCCTGGCGCTCGTTGCGAAAACGCCGGAGGATTTCGTCTGTTTTAATCCCCGGCTTCAGCATCTTGATGGCGACGCGCTTCCGATACTGGTCATCGGCGCGCTCCGCCAAAAAGACAACTCCCATGCCGCCACGCCCGCATTCGCGAATGATTCGATAGGCTCCGATTCGTCTCCCCGTGATTGCTTGCGACTGTGCGGATAGGAGGTCGGCGGCGGGGCAATTCTCAAGGAAAGTTTCGGAGTCGTCGAAGCTGGCGAGCAGCGATTCGATCTCAGCGCGCAAAGAGTCGTCGTCGCCGCACGCCTGGCGCAGGAAACCGTGTCGCTCCCCGGGCTCTCGCTCGAGCGCCAATGTGAACAGCTCTTTTACCTGATCCCACTTTTCAGGCATGTTTCGGATCGCTCTTGCGCAGTTCCCGTGCAAGCCAAGCCTTTGCGAGGTTCCAGTTGCGCTTGAGCGTTGTTCGGGAAACACGCAGAACTCCGGCCGATTCCTCAATGCTTAAACCGCCGAAAAATCGCAGCTCAACAAGCTGCGCCTGTTGCGGATCGAATTCCGCCAATCGGGTCAAAGCTTCATCCAATGCAATGACGTCTGCGGCCTTGCCTTTGGAAACGCTGGAGGCTTCTTCCAGGAAAACTCTTTCAACGCCTCCGCCGCGCTTCTTGGCGTCGTGGCCACGGCTGTGGTCAACCAGGATACGGCGCATCAGTTGTGCGGCGACCCCCAAAAACTGTTCCCGGTTCTTCCAATGAACTTCTCTTTGGTTGGCTAGTCGAAGATAGGCCTCGTGCACCAGGGCGGTTGTCTGTAGGGTGTGCTCACCGCGCTCCCGCTGCAGGTAGTGCGACGCTAATCTCCGCAGTTCCGAGTAAAGTTGCACAACCAACTCGGCGACGAGCTTGTCATCGCCGCTATCGATCTCAGTCTTGAGAGTAGGTACATCTTCTCTTGGCGCATCCATAACAGCCTTGCACGCGATGATGTGGAGAGAACGTGGTGGGGGGTGGACAACGAACGTCCCGATCTCTGGCGCGGAAGTATATATCCGTTCGAATGCAAAAGAAAAGAGTTTTTCGTCCCTATTTCCGTGAATTTGGGCCTAAAAGGCGCCTCAAAAACAGCGCCTGCGGCGGCCAATGCACAAAGAAATCTGGACCTTTTGCCGGGGTTTCTTCGCGTTACTAAATAGAGGCCGAGTTTGGATCGTGGGGACGAAAGCCGGCAAGCTAACACCAAGGTCTGCGATCTGTGCGGTGGCGCTCAAGAAAAACTGACCGAACATGAGGAATCTATGAAACGGAAATTCGTGGTCTTAGCTGTATTTCTGTGCGCCGCCTTTGGCATGCTGGCAGTGAATGGCGTCGTAATCTCCACCAAGAACCCACTGCAAGTCGCCGTCCTTCATTGGTATGCCGCTAACCAGGTGCCGACAAGCTTCACGGCGGGAGGCAACCCCGGTGCTTTGGCCTTTGATGGGGCAAGCATTTGGGTTGTGAACTCCAGCATTTACTCCGACACCGTAATGAAATTTCGGGCGAGTGACGGCCAACTCCTGGGTACCTTTGGCACTGGCAATGTGCCCTCTGGCATCGCTTTTGATGGAGCCAACATCTGGGTGACGAACCAACTCACAAACAACGTGAATAAATTTCGGGGCTCGGATGGCGCACTTCTCGCCACTTATAGCGTGGGAACGAACCCGATCGGCATCGCCTTTGACGGCGCCAACATGTGGGTGGCGAATGAGCTCGCCAGCCCTAATAGCGTGACCAAGCTGCGAGCGAGCGATGGCGCGGTGCTTGGGACTTTTCAAGTGGGAACAGCCCCAGTGGCCGTGGCCTTTGACGGAACCAACATTTGGGTGACCAACGCGGACAGCGCCAACGTCACCAAGCTAAGCGAAACCGGCGTGATCCTCGGCACCTTTGCGGTGGGAACCACGCCCGAAGGCATCGCCTTTGATGGGACCGATATGTGGGTGACAAATTACGGCAGCAATAACGTCACCAGGCTGAGTTTGAGCGGGACGGTTTTGGGCACCTTCGCCGTGGGAACCAACCCACTCGGCGTAGCCTTTGACGGGGCCAACATGTGGGTGGCGAATATCGGCAGCAACACGGTAACCAAGCTGAGAGTGAGCGATGGGCACCACCTAGGAACTTTTCCCGTTGCGAATCAGCCGGGGAGCGTGGCCTTTGACGGTGCCCACATCTGGGTATCGAGTTTTGCTTCTTGCTGCTCGACGGGCACGGTTTCGAAACTCTAGTGCTCTCGATGGCGGTTGACGAGACTGTGGTGCCGCAATTGAAAGCCTCATAAAGCACAGTACCGCACCGCCACTTTTATCCGAGGTGAACGATTGAGCATCTGCGTATTGCCGCAAGGAACGCAAGTCCGGCCCCAATTCAGCTCGCACAAGGAGGTGCGTCGTGTTGAAATCCATTCGTTTAGTAGTCCTGAGTGTCTTGGCCCTGTCGTTATTGTCGGTGTCCACCTTGGCGCAGAATGGCGTCGTCAACTCGACCAAGAACCCGATCCAAATTGCCACCCTGCACTGGTATCAGGCCAACCTGACAACCCAGATTGCCGTGGGGAGAACGCCTGTCGGCGTGGCCCTCGATGGAGCGAGCATTTGGGTGGTAAATAGCGCGGACAAGACCGTGGACAAGCTGCGCACGAGTGATGGCACGCTCCTCGGCACCTTTGCCGTGGGGGCCAATCCTCTAGGAGTTGCCTTTGATGGCGCTAACATCTGGGTGGCGAATTATTCCGACAATACCGTAACCAAGCTCCGGGCAAGCGACGGTGCGCTCCTCGGAACCATTACTGTGGGAGCCAACCCTGTCGCCGTAGCCTTTGACGGGGCCAACATCTGGGTGACAAATATTGCCAGCAACAACGTGACAAAACTACACGCTAGCAATGGCTCGCTCGTCGGCACCTTTACTGTGGGAACCAACCCCACAGGCATCGCCTTTGACGGGGCCAACATCTGGGTGGCAAATCAGGGCAGTAACAATGTCACAAAGCTGCGGGCGAGCGATGGGACGCTCCTCGGCACTTTTACCGTGGGGACCAAACCTCTAGGTGTGGCCTTTGACGGGACCAACATCTGGGTGGCAAATCAGAGCAGCAACAACGTGACCAAGCTGCGGGCGAGCGATGGGACGCTCCTCGGCACTTTTGCCGTTGGAACTAACCCTTTCGGTGTGGCCTTTGATGGGGCGAACATCTGGGTGGCAAATCACGGCAGCGCCAATGTAACTAAGCTGAACGCGGCCAATGGCTCAACCATCGGGACCTTCGCCGTAGGATCCTGCCCCTACTACCTGGCCTTTGACGGTGCCTACATCTGGGTAGCAGATGAATGCAGCAACACACTTTCGAAAATGTAAATAGGTTGAAACAACCCGGCGTGAACGCTCGCCTTCGGATTCGAGTGGGATGTGACCACGTCTGATGTATTTCTTTGGAAACATTCCTCTCGACTCTACCAAGACAGTGAAGGTCGTCTACAAGGACGAGATTGTGTTCATCGATCATCGGAGTTCTCATTTACCTTCCTTCACTTCATTGTGTATTGCGTGTTGACCCGCGGCCTGGCGCAGATCCTTCGGGCAGTATCCGCCCCGGCTAAGCACCAGGACCATGGGATCTGGCCCCTGTAGGTCCGAAGCTTCCGACGTTTGCCCGTGTGATCGGTCAGCTCATAATTTGGAAATACCGCGCTAGCTACAATGTCCGCTCTCATAAAAACTCCTCTTCTTGGGCCAACGTCTGAACATCAATCGGCCGCGCGGCGCTAGTCGCGACGCTAGCAATCCTGTCGCTTTCATTTGGAAACCGACGCGTTTCAAAAACAAAGTCCTCATCGCCGATAAAGTTGAAAAACTCCTGTGTGGAGACGCCGAACAGAGCTGTGTATGCCGTGTTCTGGGCCATCTCAGTGGTAGGGATCGGGGCGCCATCCATCCGGCCAAAGGCCTTGAGATTTCCGCCGTCATCGAGAATCGCTACGTTCTCGCTAACGCCAAGTTCTCTGGCTTTCGCCACCGCTGCATCCACCATTTTCTGTGCTAGCTCATAAGAGATGCTGTATTTCTTCACCACGTTAGCCATTGGAATCTTCC
>Ga0185299_10001115_pt1 | contig 57795 bp, 51 predicted proteins | sample PaiPotPPA55metaG_FD_128002 | JGI IMG/M metagenome (GOLD analysis project Ga0185299, IMG submission 128002) | Iron sulfur acid spring bacterial and archeal communities from Banff, Canada, to study Microbial Dark Matter (Phase II) - Paint Pots PPA... ... | reverse complement strand
ATTATGCGCGCTCTGATCAAGCACGTGGAGGTGGGCGAAGACGGCGTCCGTGTCGTCTACAAGGTGCAACCCTGCCCTTTTGAATCAGACCCCCAAGAGGGGCGTTCGCAACATTGTTGGAACGGTAGGATGTGAGCCAGAGGGTAGGAGGGTCAGCTTTAGGAAAAGGCCGGGAAGCTTGGGGGGCTAAAAGAGAGGGGCATCTGACGCGCAACGGCTAATGCCCAAATTCAACGATTGTTCCTGTGATGACAGATAAACCGTTTAGCCTCCTGCGTAAGCGGCGTAAAATCGGGAAAAGAATTGCCCCGCCACCACTCGCGGGCGACAATAGGGACAAGCCGCTTGGGGAGGCGGTGAAGTCGGCATAAGCGCCTCAACCGGCGCCTTTCGCCTACGACTCAAAGATCGACATTTCAATACTCGACTCGATAACGTTGCAACCCGGAGAATGGCACAGCATGGCTAAGCAATGCACCGTCTGCAAGCAATCTTATCCCGACCACCTGGAGTCTTGCCCGCACTGCGCGGAGGCCGTCGAGGTCATCGATGCCGGCGCGCCGGCCGAAATCTCCGATCCTGATTCCGCTGTAATCGTGGAATTGCAGGACCACGACGATGAGATCATCCGGACCGGCAAGAATACTACTGACTCTCATTCGGAAGTGGATTTGCAGCTTCCCGATGCCCCCGCGGGAGCGCCGACCTCCGACTCCGACTCTGAATTTGACTTGCCCCCGCCGGTAGCTCCGGCCGCCAATAAGCCGTTGACCCCTTCGGCGGTCGATTTCGGCTTACCGCCTACGTTTTCCCCGGAAAACTCCGGCAGCGACGTGCCGATCGGCGAACAAGGACCGGTCAGCGGCGCCTCCTCGGTTGCCTGGTCCTCGATGGTCGAATCAGGGCAGGTGGACGTGCCTCAGAGACCCGATCAAATTGAAGTGGACTCACCCTCGGACGTGGATCTGTTGCGCCTGGCGCAGAATCAAGAAGCCGCCGCCGCCCCGCCGCCAGCCACTCCCAAAGACTTCGCGCCGCCTTCAGGAGAAACGCCGGCTGCCCCAGGGCAACCCTCGGGGTTGCGCCTGGTCGACGACGCTTTGGAGGGCGAGGATTTTTCCGGCGTAATCGTCGGCGGGACGCGGCGCGATCGCCTGGCCCCGACCGAAACCTCCCGCCAGGATCTTGCCCGCGACCCAGCCGGCCCCGAAGGCGACTCGGGGGTCAACCTCGGCGAATTGCCGCCTCACGCCTCCGGCGAACGCCCCTCAGGGCGTGACCTCATTGCCGAGGCGGTGGAATCCGGCGTTGACCTGCGACACCCGAGCAGCGACCAACCGGCCGACTCGGAATCCGCTGTTTTCCACGGGGCCGGGTCAAGCGGCGATTCCGCGGTCGACCTGGGCTCTTCCACCGATACCGGACCAACCGCTTCCGACGAACCGCGAGCCCGCACCGATCTTGGCGGCCTGAACAACCGGGACATGATCACGTCGGACTCGGAACTCGAACTCAACGTCGATGCGCTGGACGAAGAGGCTGAAATGTCGTCCGGCGTCTTGGTCAATGAACGCCGGGACGAACCTCCCGATGAAGACGAAGAGCGGGCTTATACCCGCGAATCGCTGACCTCGGTCCCCGGCCTGATTCCCGCTTCAGCCGAAACCCCCGAAAGAATTAGCTCAGGCCGAGGAGTTTTGACTGGCTTGGGCCTTGGCGCGCTGGGCGGAATGGCCTTGGCTTTCGTGCTGTGGATCGCCGGCGTCGAACCGCCCGCGGGTTGGCGCCTGGGCGGATCCTCCAATAAGACCGAACAAACGAGCAATACGACCGCCAGCTCCGTGCCGCCGCCCGCCGCCACCTTGGATGCCGGACTCGTGCAGAACCTCAAGGACCGAGGTTTCGCAGTCGAACCCGACCACAAACCCGCCGATGTGGTGGTGCTGGTTCTGGGCAAGCATGAGCAGCTCCAAAAGGAAGCCAATGGAGCGAAGGACCAGGCGAATCAAGCGACCAAGGATTTGGAGGACCTTCGCAAGAAAGGGGCGGATGATATCGCGGTTGCCAAGCAAGATGCGGAGAAGAGCTTAAAAGAGTCTCAAGACGCCGCCAGGATCGCTCAGGCCCAGGCCAAGGAACTAAGTGAAAAGCTCAAATCAGCCGAGGAAGATGTGAAAACCGCCAGGTCCGATAGCAAGAAATATGAGGGCTTGGCCAAGGGCAACGCGGAAGAACTGAAGGCCGCCAAGGATCAGTTGGTCAAGGTCGATGTCGCGGCCAAGTCCGCGGAAGACAAAGGTAAGGCGCTGGCCGACAAGCTAAAAGACGTCGAGACCAGGTTTGAATCCGCTAACGTCAAGGCTGCTGACCTTACCAAGCAAGTGAACGAACTCGCGGCCGCCCGCAAGGAGACCGAAACCAAGCTCGCCGAAGTCGGCAAACGGCTGGAAGACGGCAAAATTGTCGCCGCCAAAGCGGATCAAGCGGAGATTGTCAAGGGTGTCGATCGCTTGGTGGCGCTCGCCAAAACGTCCGATCCCGGTGGCCAGCTGGCCGCCAGCAAGCTTGAAGCTCAGAAATATCAAACCGCCCTGACGCAAAGGCACACGCCGCAGGAAATGTTGACGATTTGGCTGCCCCTTTTCAAAGACCGCGCTCGCAAGGATGGGACGGACAAGGCGCTGAGCGACGTTGCCCGAGTCCTCAAGGAAAGCGATTCGCCTGCCGCAAAGGGCGAGGCACTAACGGTTCAGGGATTGGCTCTCCGCAATCAAGGCAAGTTCGCCGAGGCGCGTGCTTCCCTGGAAAAGGCCCTGCAAGAGAAGAGCGCTCAGGGAACCACCTGGCGCGTTATGGCGCAAGCGACCCTCAAGGAACTCAGTGATCCTAATGTCTATTACTTGCCTCATGCCGAACAACTCCAGTCCGCCGGCGATTACCCGGCCGCCCTGGATGCATTGAATCAAGGCCTGAAGATCTTTGCCAAGGACAACGGCCAATTGCTTGCTCTGCGTAGCCATGTGCTGCTGGACACGGCCCTCGCCAAGGCCAAGAGCTTGCGCATTCAGCCCGACGATGCCAACGTAGTCGCTGCCCGTGGTGATGCTCAGGCGGCCCTGGCCGCCGGCGCGGTCGCCGAGGGCAATTTTGCCGCCGGCCGCATAGCCGAGGAGCTAGGTAATTCGGAGGAGGCGCGGCAAGCCTACCAGAAAGCCCTCAATGCTAAGCCCGATAACCGTTATCGCCTTGCCCTGGCCCGCGTCCTCTTGAAAGTGCACCAGGAACGAGCCACCCGCGACGGCAACCCCAAATCAGCAACACGTAGGCTGGAGGCAAGTTCCCTGGCGTCGTTCATCCTCCTTATGAACTTAGCCGGGCCAGACGATGCGGCCAAGTCCCCGGAGCGAGACGAAGCGCTGCGATTAGCCGATCAAATCTTGGCCTCGACCAAGGACGACCCCGCCGGCCTATTGCTCAAAGCTCAAGCTCTCGCCATCAAAGGTCAGTGGATTCCTGCTCTGACAACTTACGTCGAGGGCATTCGGCCGCGCCTAACGCGTGAGCAAGTCGATGGGCTCCTTGCCATCATCAACAATTTGCCAACCGTGAAGCGCCCCGAGACCGTGGCCGCCAACGATCCCGATGAAGCCGACAAGTATTATGCCGCCGGCCTCCGGCTCTACGGCTCCCATCAATATGCCGAGGCCGAAAAGGAATTCACCTATGCCGTTCAATTGTTCGCTCAGGACGCTCGCTACTTCTATTACTTTGGTCTGTCCCGGCTGATGCAAGGCAAGCGCGCTGAGGCGTTCGATGCCTTCGAGCAAGCCGCCAAACTCGAACGCAAAAACCGGCCCGACCGAGCCACCGTCAGCCAATCCCTTGAACGAGTGCAAGGCATACCGCGCCGGGAGATGGATAAGTTCCGCCCGTGATGGGATATTGCGCAAAACATTCCACGAGTGATAATACGGTAGGGTGGGACGAGTCTTCGAGTCCCACCATAATAGAAGTCAACATTGGTGGGACTCGAAGACTCGTCCCACCCTACCGATTGTCTTTGTGGATTTCTTACCTCCGCACCTCTGGCGACGCCCTTGAACAGCAGGAATATCACCAAGATGGCCGCCAGGATCGACAAGATAAGTGCCACAATTTTGACCCAGCTATAAGGCCGATCGCCCTGCACTTGACCAGTTAGACCGTTGACCAGGACGCGATAGCTTTTGTCCTGGTAGCGATAACTCGCCAACCACAGCGGCAGCAGGACGTGTTTGTAGGTGACGCCGACGTGCTGGACGCGAACCACGTCGAGTCGCTGATGATCGCCGCCAATGTCGCGCCGGCATAGTTCGCGAATTTCCATCTCCATGATCAATTTGGCCGTCTCGAAGCCGTCCTTGGGGCCAATCGTGTAGCGCTCGGTTTTGAAGCCGCTCAAGAAATCGGGCCGGTACGCTTCCAGGCCGCGCAGGTCGCGGGGCGTCAAATGGCGGGCATAGTATTCGGGGATGCCCTTTGAAGCGCAGATCAGCACGTCGTCAAAAAAGTGTCGCACTTCGCCGGAGACGGAATGCCACCGCGTTTTCGTGACCGTGCGCGATTTCGTCGTCGTCGTGCCGTCGGCGTTGGTTTCGGTGTAGGTCTCGGTGTCCTGATAATCATCGCCGCGCTGGCCTTGGTAGTGGGTGTAGGTCATGGAATCAAACGTCCAGAACGGCACATAGACGCCGTTCATCTGGCCCAGAAGTGCGAACTTCTTGAGGGCATTGGGCGCAAACCATAGCCCGGCGATCCAGTTGCTAAAAGCATCGATCGCCTTGCGATCGTTGACGGCAAAGGGGACCACTCCCTCTGGAGCAATCATCGCCTCAGCCGCCTTGGGCTGGTTCTCCAAGTTCGAGGCGCAATACGGGCACTTGTCGGTGACAACCTTGTCTTCGAGCAATACGACTGCGTTGCAGGCCCCGCAGGTCACCTGCGTCGATCGGCCCTCCAAGACCTCTCCGACACCGCCTTGTTTGAGGAGCGCTTCGAAATCATGTTCCTCGATTGTCTGTTTTGATGGCTCGATGTCCTGCTTGTAGCCGCAGTAGGGGCACTGAAGTGCCCGGCTGGAGGGATCGAAGTCGAGCTTGGCCCCGCATTTGAGACAGGGAAACTTGCGGCCCGGCGGCGGCGCCTTGGTCACAATGGGCTCGCGCTCTTGGGGCGAGCCGGACGCGGCGGAAGAAGGATCGGTCGACATGATGTAAGGTCAGCAGATTCCAGGGAGATTCCAACGATACCGCCATTTCATCCCATGCGGTCGCGCCGCCGTCAATGAGATTCTGAAAATGAAACTTCACGATATAACCGAAATGGGCACGAATCGGTTGATGCCTATTCGCGCCCTTTCGGATAATCCAGCGGCTGCAATGGGATGTTCTATCTCTGTGGAATGGATTTCACCTGCATTTCGATCACACTTTGAAGCGCCTTGACCACTTCCGGCGAAACCTCCAGGCTGCCGGTTACGGTATCCTTCTTGGCTTCAATCTTCGCTCCTTCCAAGGTTTTGCGGAGCTGGTCGGTCGCGCCCTCCGGCAATGGCGGAAAACCCGGAGGCGGGGCTTTCAACAATTCCAGCCCTTGCGCCTTCAATCTTTCCAGGTCACCGGCGAAAACTTTAGCCTGGTCCTCATCCTTAAAGGTTGCTTGACCGCGCATAACGATGCCCTTGTCCCGCGTTTGACTGATAACGAACCGAGATGGCAAAGCCGTGATCGGCCCGCCGCCTTTGAGCATCATGTCGCGTAGGGCATCCGGAAGTTCGCCCAAAGCCGTCGCGTTGGCCTTGTCGGGTATTTTCTTGAGCAAGTCGGCCAGGGGTCCGGATAGGACGCCTTCCTTTTTACCCGCTCGAATGTCCAGCATTTGTTTGACGAGGTCTTGATGTTTCGCATCTTGATCCGGTGAGTAGCCGCACAGCAGCAAATCTGTTTCGCCAATTAGAGCGAAGGAGGGCGGATTCCCAGGGCTATCTATCAAGGTTATCGGATCCGCTTTTAGATCTTTTATTTCCTCGACCTTTGCCTCTTTCAGTTTTTGGGTGATGAATTCGGTCAAGCGCTTGCGATCCGCGGCTCCGGTGAATCGGACATAAATCCTAGAGGGCTCGCCTCCCCTGCCCTCTAATTCCAAGCCTAGGGCAACCCGATCCAGGCGGATGTTCCCGAGGGCATCGACAACCGCATAGGCCTCATGCTTGAACTCTTGAGGCATGCTTTTGAGAATTGAACGCAAGAAGGCTTCGTCTTTCGCCTGCACCTTGCCTGTCCCCCGCAAATCCGCGCCCGAAACGACATGCACCTGCGGTGGAAACCAGCGGAACGCCTCGCTGCGAAGGCTGTCGTCCGGGATAGTCGGAAGAGCCGGCGGTTCCTTGCCGTCAATGGTTGCCAAGGCGCGAACCGCATAGAACTTGGCAAAGCCCTTCGCATCCTGGGCTTTCTTGCCCTTGGCGATGGCATCAAGAGCAGAGCGTGCCGGTTCGTTCTTGCGAGTTATGTCGGCATGCTCACCCAACCAGCGGATCGCCAGAAGCTGGGTGATCTGCCCTTTGCCGTCCGCCGGATCCTGGCCGGCCAAATTGGCCAGAGCGCCGGCCTCAACCGTGATTTCATGAGCTTTGAAATAATCTTCCGCATCGATCAGGGAGACCAAATCGTTGTTCGCCGTCCCCATGAAAAAGAGCATCAGGAATCCGAGCCAACTAACGGCCATCATTACGTCCCTCCCTTCGCGTTGAGCGTTTATTCGCGAGACCGAGCCCGAAGGGCCATCATACGCGGGCGACCAAGCGCTGCCAAACGGATTTGGAAACCAACCAGCGGCGCTTTATAACCGACCCTCCGACCCTGTTGCTCAATTGGCGCTGATCCAGAGGGTCGGAGCCTGATCCTCAGGATCAAAGTGGTGATCCAGAGGGTCCAGCTGCAAAAGCACGAGTTCTTCTGACATCCAAAGAGCGCAACTGCGCTTAACGCCCAACGCACCCTGGAGACCCATTTTGTTGGTCCAGAGGGTAGTTAGGTGATCCACAGGGTCATGACCTAGTCCAAAGGATCCACTCCGACAACGGCGCTATTGAATGAAATCTTTGCTCGGTATACTCAGGAAGTCGGAGTCGCCCCCGGATTCGTTTCATTTCAACCCCCGGACACCCTGCTTAACCTGGGGTAAAAACGAAGGGGCTAGATCGCCGAATCGCTGGAGCCGACGGCCGCCACCGGAAATAGCGTTTGCGTTTCGTTTCTGCTAAAATGCGCGATGGAGGTGGTCCCCATGACCTTGCATGGCCGAGTGAAGAATGGCGTTGTCATCTTTCAAAACGGGGCTATCGCGCCTCTTCCGGACGGAACCTTGGTTGAGGTCAGGCCGCTCTCCAACGAGGCCGGCAGCCCGTCGGCCGTGCTCGCGGCTATGGAAGCCGCTCCCCATCTTTCGCGGAGGATATTGCCGAGCTGAATCAAGCGATCAAATCAGGCAAGCGACCCGCGGCGTCGATTGAGCCCTTCTCCGAGGACTCGCCAGGGCCCGTTTAATGCCGTCGCTGTTTCTTTTCGACATGTAAGGAAGTTTGGGCCCCGACAGGCCGACGAGCCTGCTTTGGAAGGGAGGGCCTCATGGTACAATGCCGCAATGATCGAGCCTCAGCCAACCCCGTTTCCGTTTCCGCCGAAGCGCCTGTATATGGGACCGAAGATCCCGATGCGGGTGATTCGCCGCTATGCCCGCGCCATCGCCGAGGAATTTCAGCCCGATAAGATTATCTTGTTTGGCTCCTACGCCTACGGCACACCGCACGAGGATAGCGACGTGGATCTCCTCGTCGTTATGCCGGCCCGCGACCGCCACAGCCAAGCCGTCCGCATCCTCTGGCGGCTGGCCGCCCCCTTTCCGCTCGATTTGATCATCCGGACCCCCAAAGAAATGAAGTGGCGCCTCGAGGAAGGTGAATCGTTCTTGACCATGATCCTGTCCCGGGGGAAAGTCCTCTATGAGAAAGGCCACAAGGGAGTGGGTCAAGAAGGCGGAGCAGGATTACGTCCTGGCTCGGCAAGGCAGCCAAAGCACCGTTCCCGTTCATGACGGCGTCTGCTTTCATTGCCAGCAGTGTGCAGAAAAGTATCTCAAGGGGCTGTTGGAAGAGCAGGGCCTGCCGGTTCCCAAGATACATTTCCTCGATGTGCTGCTTAAAGCGCTTATGCCGCAATATCCAACGCTGCGTCCATTACGTCGAGGACTCCTTTTCCTCTCTGTTTTCGCCGTCGACGTGCGCTATCCCGGCATCAACGCCAGCAAACGTCAAGCAGCAGCGGCTCTCCGCTGGGCTGTTCGGGTGCGTACAGCAGCGCGAGCCTTGCTGGGCAGCCGCAATCGCCACCCGTAGGACGGTTTTTGGAGCGCTTATTTTGATGGGTCCCCAAACTCTCAGTGAGATCAAGAGCGATTTGAAATCGGCACTCGTCAAGACCGGCAAGAATCCGATTTCATGGCTTGAAGAACGGATTGCAAAACTGAAAAAGCAACGCCGACCCGATCCCCGGCGCGGCCCGCACTCTGCTCCCAGTTTCCGCAAAGTACCCGCAAGTCTTGCTGGAAGTGGGCTAGGGGTGTTGGATCATTTGACGCTCAAACCCTTCTCCCCTTAGCGCCCGATCTGTTCCGCGGTGGCTTTTGTCTTTCCTGCCTGGCCCCCCTCTTGGGATCGCGGAACTCCTTCCTCCAACCAGCAGCAATCGTTTCGGCAACGGACTCGGGATCGCGGTGATAAACCATGTCGCCAGCCTGATGGCGTTCCAAAGCTGACTGATAACTGGAAATGGCCTTGGTCGCGTCCGACTCGCTCAGTTCAAGACGCCGCACCAGTTCGTTTTTAACCGTTTCCCAGAACTCGACAATCAGGTGAGAAGGCAGCATGGCGTTTCTCCCGTAAAATTACGTAACGATTGACCAGCGGTAATAGTTTAGGTCTCCCTGGTGACCACGGCCCTTTCCTTTGCCTTTATTGATAAGGGCGTTAAGCAGATACTCACCACCCTCATGAAAACTGAATTGGTCGGCATCGACCATGGCGACTCGTTGCTTCCAGAAAGCTGCGACCGGTCCAGAAACTAGCTGGTACCAGCGCAGAAGGATATCGCTCAGACTTACGAACGGCTTGAAGCGGTGGAGTTGTTTGATTGAGGTCTACTTAGCAAAATCTCGTCTTGTTCGCTGCGAAACCAGGCTCTTGTATCACATCTCGCTTCCCTGTATTCTTTTGTTCAGATGGACCTTTCAAAGGGAAGCTGGGGTTGATGCGCTATGGATGCTCTGGGCCAGCACGAGACGAAACGGCTATTGCCCGTTACGGCAGGCAACTTGCGAAATAACCATCTTTACGTCCACAAACACTACGACTTCTTTCCTTCCGACTGTATCTGGCCGTGCCGCAAGACCGTTAGAAGGATTGAAGCTGTTATCGCAAATTGATGTGTTGTTCACTTCGATTCTGGCAATCGCTGCGTAAGTGCTTTCTCAATTTTAGGGCGAAGGCTGTCGGCCACGTTCTGGCAATCGCGTAAATCTGCGATAATCTTTTCCCAGGCACGCCAATAAGCTGCCCATGCCTCTTTGCCAAGAATCGCTTCAAAATCATCAATCCTGGTGGGAGGACGCCAACGTTCGTATTCTTCCAAACGCTTTATACGGTCGGCTATATCCTTTTTGCCGCGTGACGTAGGCGAATGCTTGGCGGTTGTGCTAAGCATCCATTCGCGCCAAGAAGAGTTGCCTTTGCTTTGATTGCATTTTCCGCAGGCCGGAACCAGATTTGCGATCTCTGAGATGTATCCAGTAGGTCGCATTTTTACGACCAGGGGGCGAAGATGGTCCCATTCAGTCATCTTGTCCCCGCAATATGCGCACCGAACATCGGTGATCACTATTCCGAGAATAGCAAGCGCTTGCTCGATTTCTTCCAGCGAGGGAGTGATTTGGGGTATCAAGGTGTTCACAAACGCATTAGTGATGCTGGATTTTCGTGAAACCATTGACGCAACGGCGGGCATTTGAAAGGCAGCCAGTAGCAACTTCCGTCGCAATGTCTCGTCGGGAGTCGTCACTTGGACCGGCCTCCCTTCGAAAGAACTCGTGCGGGCTTGCTGATGATCTGACGCACCAACTTCTCGGAGATGGATATTGCGTCCAGGCCGCACGCCGAAACAAACCAACAAAACTCGACGAAATCGATTCGCCGTTCTCCGGTCTCGACTTTCGCCACCCAGCTATGGGGAACCTTCAAGCGGGTCGCGAGCTCTCGTTGAGAGAGCCCTGCCTTCTCGCGCGCGCCGCGCAGTTCTGATCGAAGAGAAGCATATTCAGGTGTGTGAACGGATTTTTTCATTGCTCCAATTATCGGAGCAAGCTAGAATGCTCCCAAAATCGGTACAACAACGTGGGCCTATTTAGGGAGGAGAAAATGAATGCAGATCGGCATGAGGGCCAGATGAAGTGTGCGCGGTGTGGACAAACTAGCCAATACTCGGGCGACTGGTATGGCGACCTTTGTCCCGTCTGCGCTGATAGGACAGAAGGATTATGGATTTGTACAAGTTGCAATGTGCAAGGAAGCTTTGACGATATGGGAGGAGAGGGCGCGATGAACCCAGCTTGTTGTGGCTCGGCCTGCAAGCATATCCATAAAGATTATCAAGTCTGCCAGATCACCAAATGCGGTCTAACGATACTGGGTTTTAATCTTTCTGTTCCTACGTACAATGCGTCCTATTTTGCAGACGAAGTGGACAACGGCACAAAGGAGGAGTTTGGTAACCCGACAGTACCAATTCTTGTTCACGAGGCCGATGGCGTACGAATCGTCCTTGGAACGCACGATTACGATGACTTGGAAAAGCCGGACATCCAAATCGAGCGTCAACCGAATGGATGGATGATTTTTCTACATCCCTTGGGAGGCAGCGACGCGTGTGGGTTCGTGTTCTTCGCAGACGATGGAAGGAGTTTTCTGATGAAGGAGAACGATTACGGACCAACAGCAGCGATTCATATTCTAGAACCCGGTGAGCAAATACCAGAGATCAATGGTCCGCCACCAAAGCCGATTCGGGACGAACCAAAGCCTACCTTGATCGTTCGCGGTCCCGCATTATGGCGGCGGTGAAGTCGAAGGACACGACGCCGGAGATGATCGTTCGCCGTCTGGTCCACGCGATGGGCTATCGGTACCGTCTGCATGTCCAGTCGTTGCCCGGCAACCCGGATTTGGTGTTTCCAAGGTTGCGGAAGATCATCTTCGTCAGCGGCTGTTTCTGGCACATGCACACCTGCGGCCGCTGCCGCATTCCGTCCTCACGTCGAGGTTACTGGGTGAAGAAACTGGAGCGCAATGCCGCCCGGGACGAACGGGTCCAGCGCGCGTTACGCAGGCAGGGCTGGCGCGTGCTGGTGATCTGGGAATGCCAAACACCGCTGGCTAAGGTGAAGTTGTTGATGGGTAGGCTGACTCGATTTCTAGGTAGTCCAATCCTCCACCGCTAAGCCGGGAACGCGACGGAAGTCGCGCAAATTGCGACTGAGCAATGTGGAACGGGTCGTCAAAGCGATGCCGGCAATCCGCAAGTCAAGAGTTTGCAAACGAGGGCATTGACTACGGAGTTCACCGAATCGAGTCTGTGCCTCAGGCGTGAAAGATAAGACATTCATTTTCAAAAAGGAACGCCACATTTCCTCTAATTTAGCATATGCAAAGAGAACCTGTTGTGGTTTGCGGGCCCGATTCAGAAAAGCCAACCAGCCTTGAACCTGCTCGTGGAAGCTGACGATAGAGGCAGCGATGTCATCAGGTGGGATTCGGTCAAGTCGAGCGAGCAAACGGTCGCAAGCCGGCTGCTCATGTCCCTGCAAAACGGAAAGGTGGTCGGTATCCAACAGAACGGGCACGATATCTTAGCCCTTTAGTTTGCCGCGGCGGATCTGCCGGCCTAGGCCCTACGGCGGGATCGTGGATATTTTTGAAACCGATGGCCACCTGTTGACCCCGAACCACTTCGCCTCCAAGACCCCGGCGCAAGCCCGCTCGAGAGCCCCCAGGGCTAGTCACTTCGGCGAAATTCCTGAAGAAGAGTCAGTAGGCAGGCACCAGCAATTCCGCCTAGAAGTAGGGAAGTGAAATATCCTAGTAGCTCGTCACTAGGTCTGACGTATTTGGAATGCAGGTAAGATCGCCATAAACAATGGGTCAGCCACGCACCACTTAAACAGCCCAAAGCACCTTGGAAAGACGCTGAGGCTCTAGTTACCCCCTTTGGCATACCAACTATTCCAAAAATGAGCCAGCCGAAGAGGGCGCCTAAAACGAGGAGGACGGGTAAAGAAACAACAAATATCAAGAAGTCGAAAAACCCATCTGAACCAGCAATCATATTATCAATCATAATGCACACACCTAACCGGCTGACCGGCTTCCTGGCAAGCCTCTGCTTGGCTTTGAGCAGACGGTGAACGCCGGAGCGGCCCGTCTGATAACCAATGATGACGCAGGGCATCACCAGCGCCGGTTTGATCTTCCTCCAGTACTTGTAGGGTGCGTCAAGCGTGCTCGCGCCGACGTCGGTATCCAACAGAACGGGCTCGATATCTTAGCCCTTTAGTTTGCCGCGGCGGATCTGCCGGCCTAGGCGAATGATCTCGGCAAACGCTTTGTCTCCGGCAAAGTCACCAACAATTTGGCGATACCAGGGCTGATGGGCGTGTTGGTTGAGAGCCGTGCGGAGTTCAGTTAGCTCTCGTTCAACCCGTTCCAACCGTTCTTCAATGTTAGGAAGGTTTCTAGACATCACCTATATTGTGCCGAAGATATGCCTTTGGACAAGACGAATTATCAGGCGGATTAGCCTCAAAGCGTTCTCGCATCATGGCGGCGGTGAAGTCGAAGGATACGACGCCGGAGATGATCGTTCGCCGCCTGGTCCACGGAATGGGATACCGCTATCGTCTGCACGTCCAGTCGTTGCCCGGCAACCCCGATCTGGTGTTTCCCCGATTGCGGAAGGTCCTCTTCGTCAGCGGCTGTTTCTGGCACAGGCACGGTTGTGGACGGTGCCGCATCCCCGCCGCGCGCCGCGATTATTGGATCAACAAGCTGGACCGCAACGCGATCCGGGACAAGCGGGTGCAGCGGGCGTTGCGGCGGCAGGGCTGGAGCGTCATGGTGGCCTGGGAATGCCAGACGCAGCCCGCAATGCTCGACCAGCTCCAAGGCCGACTCCTCCGGTTCCTGAGGCGAACGACATGAAACGCCAAATCACCGCCAACGCGTTCGGCGCGGTTCTTCTAAGCCCAGGCGGTGGAGGAGCCGAATGGGGTATTGGCCCTGTTGGAGAACGGCGAGACGAAGTAGAATAGCCCTGAAAGTCCAAAGTGAATTGGGAGCCCAGGAAATGGCCTTTGCTAGACTTGAGAGGGTACAAATATGTCACTCGAAGGGCATATTGAGAACGGCGTTGTCGTATTCGACAAACCGGTATCGTTGCCGAACGGCACGCCGGTGCGCGTGGAAGTAGTTGCGCCGGGGAAAACGTTGGCGGAGCGGTTCAAGAGCGTCATCGGCGCCGGAGTGGATTTGCCAGAAGATATGGCGAAGAATCACGATCATTATCTGCACGGGACGCCGAAGCAATGATCGCGATTTTCGCCGACACCTATTACTGGTTGGCGCTCATCAACCCGCGCGACGAGGCCCATCAAGAAGCAATCACCCTTTCCCAAACCTTGAGCGAGCCTCTCCTAACGACGACGTGGGTCTTGACCGAAGTCGGCGACGCCATGCATGACCCGGCCAATCGACCTACATTCATTCGGCTCATGCACGATATTGCGAACGATCCGCAAACCACTGTGATCCCCGCGGAACAAAAGTGGTTTGATCGCGGGTTCGCCTTGTTTTCGAAACGACTCGACAAAAAGTGGTCCCTGACGGATTGCATTTCCTTTATCGTTATGCAGGATTTGCGACTGACCGACGCGCTCACCGGCGACGGCGACTTTGTCCAGGCGGGGTTCCGCAAGTTGATGGCATAAGGCAAACGAGTCCATGAAAGCGAAAGCTGAAGCGCACGCGACCCGAGACCAGCGGGTGCAGCGGGCGTTGCGGCGGCAGGGCTGGAGCGTCATGGTGGCTTGGGAATGCCAGACGCAGCCCGCTAAACTCGGCCCGCTTCAAAGCCGACTGGTGCGATTTCTTGGCATGTGAGCGGTAAACTTCTTGTCGACAGCGGGCCGACCCAAAGCGAACTTGTAAATCGCCTCGCGCATCGTGATGATAGAATTAATGTTGCAAACCATTGGTGAAGAGGACAAACCATGACCACTCAGGTAACCGCAACGGTTATCGGCGGCATGCTCAAGCCGGATCAAAGCCTGCCGCTGGCCGATAATACGCGCGTGAATCTGACGATCGAGCCGTTGGTCGAACGAATCGAACCGATGGAGGCCTGGCAGTCTCTGAAGGCGTGGATTCGACAGAGTCCCCTCCACGGCTTGGGACGCCGCCTGCCACGCGACGAGCTCCATGAACGCCGGTGATACGAACGTGTATGTTTATGCTCTGGATGCGGACGAGCCGGCGAAACAGTCCAAGGCTGTGGACCTATTTGATCGGCTCATGCAGCAGCCGGCCGACACAGTGCTTGTCTGGCAGGTCGCGGGTGAATTCCTGAACCAATTGCGGAAATGGGAACCCCAAGGTCGACTCACATCGGCTGCGGCTGAGGCGGCCTTCCACCGTTTTCGCGCCATGTTCGCGCTGCGCATTCCGACGCAGGCCGTCTTTCAAATCTCCTTCGATTTGCGCGCCCGCTTCAGCCTCTCCCACTGGGATAGCATGTTATTGGCAGCGTGCAAAGAAGCCGGCGTCACCACGCTCTTTTCGGAAGACATGGACTCCGGAACGGACTACGATGGCTTGACCATTGTGAACCCATTTGCTTGAGCCGGCCCATTACGGAACGGAGGGTTATGGCTGTCCCGGTGCGCGACCAGCAGGTCGGGTACGGCGGTCTTGGCTTGCGGGCCAATTGTACCCAGAGCTTGAGCGACGGCCGCTCGCCCGCGGTAATCCTCGTCTTGAGTTTTCTGGTGGCAATGGTTAAACCCGGGGGATGAGGGAAGCTCATGCTTCCTAATCAAGGGAAGTGGTTCAGGTAAGCAGCCAAAGGAAATGATGGCCACGGATCGGCCAAAAACCGCGGCGCCACCGGTGCTGTGGCCGTACCTTCTTCTCTGTGCCGGGACGGCCGTTTGGATCGACTTGGGGAGCCTTCATCAATGCCAGCACGCCGATTCCCTGCTCCCCGTGCATATCAGCCTATATCGATGGACGCTGTTTTATTGGGATAGCGACCGCATCGGCATGCTTATACCGTTCTTGGCCAGGCCCATTGATCATCCGCTGGCAAATCTACTCTTTCAAGACGCCCTCAACGTCTTCAGCGGACTAGCGGCGTTCTTTCTATTGGCCCGTTATTTCCTGCGCGACGCAACGTATCCGCTGGTTGCCGCGGTGGCCGCGGCGGGCTTTCTCACCTTGCCAACGCCCTATTACCGCTTCGAATATCTCGTGGACACTTATTACGGCCTGTGGCTTAGTCTTGGCCTGAGTGGACTGCTGCTACTGGAGCCGCGAGCCGACGGCGGAGTGTCCTGGTCGCGCCGGTTTTTCGCGCTAGCCATGCTCCTGCTGGCCCACTGGGTATATTGCACCGCCTTCCTTTTCCTTGGTCCTTTGGTCGTATGCCGTTTAGTGGCGGCTAGAGTGGGGCAGCCTTTCGCGGGTGAGGCTGGCCCATCGTTGGTCAGGCTCGGGCGGCTGGGTTGTCTCGCCCGGCGCTTTCTGCCAAAGGAGGCCGGTCTGCCTCTGTTGTTTTTGGCGGCTAGCGCCGTGGCCGGTTTTCTGTTGATGCGCTTGGCCCCCGCGCGGCCGACAAGCTTCGGCGCCCTACCAATGCAGGAATGGCCGCTGTCTTTGAAATTGTTGTTACGCAACACCGTGACGAATCTCGGGTCGGGTGGTTATTTGCAATTTCTATCCGTGCTGGGGGCGAGCGCTGTATTTCAGTTGGTTTTCCCCTCCGTGCGCCGACACGCCGGGCCGGCCTGGCGGGCCGCAGGGGCGCTGACGGCCGCTGGGGTCGCGCTGGCTCTTTTCATGGCCACGCGCGAGTGGGTAAGCCGAAATGAGCACATGTTCCGTTTTCTTCTGCCTTCTTGCCTGTACCTCCAGGCGGCGGTGACAATCGCGGCAATCGGGCCGGTAGCGGCCGCGCTTAGTCAATGGACAGGCAAGAGACCGGTCCAGTTGTCGCCGATATTGTTGCTAATTGCGGTTGCCTGGAGCTATGGAAAGCCATCCCTTCAGGGCGTGCGGCAGGATCTAGCGGTTCATCATTATCCCACGAGCACGAGCATCGAACCCCTGCACGGAATTGCCATCGAAGAAGTCATAGATGCCAGGTGCACCCACATAGCCGGGGCCTACTGGCAAGTATGGCCCGCCGTCTTTTCCGCAAACCTAGCGTTGCGCGAACGCGGCGAACAGCGAATTGTTTGGGGGATCAGCCTAAGAAGTCGTCCGACGCGCCGCTTTTGGAGCCATGTCCCGTTGGAGGACATTCGAGTAGCGGTTCCGGTGGGCGATCCGCAGGCTGAGGGATTCCTGAAGGAAACCGGGCTGCCGCCGCTGGTTGTCCTTGAACGGCGGACAACCTTTTTGATATTAAGGCCCCAGTAGGCTGTCCGGCGGAGTCCGAGCAAATCGAACCGCCCGGACATTGCGACCTCTGCTCCGAAGACCGCGCGTCGCGGCAAAGCGTTAGTTAACTTTTCTCAGCGCGATCGCGGCGGCGTCGCGGACTTCCTGATCCCGGTCGTTCAAGGCGTTTTTCAGATTCGGGACGGCCTCTTTCGCTTCCGAGCCAAAATGGCCGATTGACATGGCCGCGAAAAAGCGCACCTTCGGATCGGCGTCGCCGAGCGACGCGATCAGGGCGGGCACGACGTCGCCGGCTTCGGCCCCAACCTTGCCCAAGGATTGAGCGGCCAAAGCCCGCACTCGGGCGCTGTTGTCCTTGAGCGCGACCAGCAAGTCGGGCACGGCATTCTTGGCTTGCGGACCAATCTTACCCAGAGCTTGAGCGGCGGCGGCCCGCACGCGGAAATCCTCGTCTCGAAGAGAAGTCAGAAGAGGCGTAACGGCGTCTTTGGCGTTGGGTCCCAAAGTGGCCAGTGACCGGGCCGCGTCCCGTCGTGTCTTGGCTTTTTTCTCGCTTAGCTGGGACACGAGTTCCGGCACGGGATCCTTCTTGCCGCAACCCGAACAGAGGATTGCCATAGACACCAAAAGCGCTATTCGACGTGAACGATTGATTATCATGAAACCAGCACCTCCTAGTGGGTCAAATCCGCGAAACCTCAAAAGCTCCATTGGCAAAGGTAGGCGACTCGAAAGCATTCTGACCGCTTGTCTGCAGCCTGAAGAGTGCCGCATAGCGACCATTGAATTGCAGCAAATCCGCGTGTGTGCCTCGTTCTAGAACACGGCCTTTTTCCAGGTATAGGATCTGATCGGCGCGCGCGGCGATCAGCAGATCGTGGGTGATGCAAAAAGTCGTGCGGTCGCGCGCGAGCCGTTGGATGGCTTCCAAGATGATGCGCTGGTTCTCCTCATCCAGAGCGGTGGCCGGTTCATCGAGGATGAGAATTGGAGCGCGGCGCACGGCCGCTCGGGCAATGGCGATGCGCTGCCGCTGTCCACCCGATAAAGTTACGCCGCGTTCTCCCAGGACCGTCTCGTAGCCTTGGGGCAAGGACTGGATAAAGTCGTGGGCGTTGGCAAGCCGGGCAGCAGCCTCGATGGCCTCGGGGCCTGCCTGGGGAGAACCATAAGCGATGTTGTCTCGAACACTGGCGGCGAACAGCAACGTGTCTTGGAGCACCACGCAGATCTGCGCCCGGAGCGATGCCAGGGTGTACTCGCGAATGTCGTGGCCGTCGATGCGCACAGTCCCCTGGGCCGGGTCATAAAAGCGGAGTAAAAGGCTCACCAAGGTCGATTTGCCGATGCCGGAGGAGCCGACGATGGCGATGTGCTGGCCCGGCGACGCTTCAAAGTCAACGTGATCGAGGACAAACCGCCCCGGCTCATAGGCAAAGCTGACCCCTTCAAATCGTACGTTTCCTTCAAATGGCGGCGCCAGGCGCGCCGAGGGTAGATCGCATACCTCGGGCGTATTTTCCAAGAGGTCTATTACCCTTTCCCCCGCCGCGGAAGCTTTTGCCAAGCGTCCGGTGTACCGGGCAAAATCCTCAATCGAGCGAAAGGCATTCTTCATATAGGCTAAGAACATTAGAAGTTCGCCCGGCGTCAGCTCATGGCTCAAGACTAGACGAGCGCCGTACCAAAGGACCAGGGCGTAGGAGGCGGCGGTCAAAAAGCCCACGCTCCGGCCGAGGCCTGCCGTCAAGCGCGCGCTCTTGACGTCTTCCTTTTGGCTCTCCTTATTTCGGCGCAAGAAACTGTCGGCGAAAACCGCTTCCAAGGAGAGCGCTTGCACTGTCTTGATGGCGCTCATGGCCTCGGACGCCGTGGCGGCCATGGCGGATTCTCTTTTCCGCTGACTGCGGGCCGCTTTCTGAATACGGCGCGAAAAACGAGCGGTCCAGAACCAAAAGAGCGGCAAAAGCGCCATGGCCACAAGCGCTAGCTGCCAGTGCAGCCAAAACATCATGGCGATCATGACCACCACGAGAAGCAGGTTGGCTAGCAGCGGCAAGGCGGCCGTCACCGCGACGTCCTTGACCATGTTGACGTCGCTCATGACGCGCAGGACCAGGTCGCCGCTCCGGGCTTTGTGGTGGAAGGATAGCGACAGGCCTTGGAGATGCTGATAAACCCGGGCACGCACCTCACTCAGAACACGGTTGCCGGCCAGGGACAAGCCCACGGTATTGGCATAGGACGCCAGAGCCCGCAGTCCGGTGATGACTACAAAAGCCAGGGCCGCCATCATGATCAGCGTTGTCGAACTTTGCCCTTCCAAGAAAGCAAAAGCCAAACGGCCTTTGGCGTGCTTGACGTCAAGGACGCGATCAAGGACGAATTTCAGGGGCAGAGGTTCCAACGTGCGCAGGCCGACTTCGGCAAAGAGCGCACAAAGCGAGCCGGCAATCAACGCGCGCTGACGGCGAATAAGGGGGCCAAAATGGGAGAGGATGCGCCTCAGGCCCGGCCAGCTTTCTCGAAGTGTTCGCGGACGCCGCATTAAATGGCCTCGCTGTCCAAAGTTGCAATCCAACAAGAGCTACCCAAAGTCGGCGAGCGGGGGGCGTAAGCCCCCTGATTCCGGATTCTTAGGATTCTATCAGTGGGCTTACGCACCCCGCTCCCCGGACTTAGTTTGTCAAGAGGCATCGTCCCTCAAGGGTTCGATCCCGGCGGTTTTCCAAACCCGCCAATGCAAGAATACGACTTGCGACGCCCTTCCAGGTGTGGTTTCGAAGAACCTTCTTGCGAGCCTCCCTTCCCAACCGGATGCGCAAATCAGGCTCCTTGCACAGTCGAATCAACTCCTTGGCCAGAGCCATCGGGTTGTCAGGAGGACAGAGCAGCCCATCCACCTCATGGTGAATGACCTCTTCCAGTTGTCCGATGCGACTGACAACCACCGGCAAGCCGGCTGCCATGTATTCGAATACCTTCAGCGGCGAGAAGTAAAAGTCAGGCAAGCGGGAATAAGGCGCGACTCCAATGTCCATCGAAGCAAGCAACCCAGGCACTGCGGAAGCCTCCACCGAGCCGGTGAAGTCAACCGCCTCTTGTAAACCGAGCCGAGCCAACTCCTTGGTCAGGCGAGACCGTTCCGGCCCGTCGCCAATCAGGAGCAGACGCGCATCCCGATCTTCGGCGCGCACGTGTTCAAACGCCTCCACCAGGGTAGATAGACCATGCCAAGGTTTTAGTGAGCCGACAAAGCCGACCGTGCAGCCCCGGGCCGGTCGGGGACGGGAAGACTTTAGTCCCAGGGGAAAGCGCTGGGGGTTCACGCCGTTGGGAATCACCTGAATTCGATTGGGGTCCACGCCGCGCCGGCTCAAATACGAAGCAACTCCTTGAGAAACCGCCACGAGAACGCCGGCCGCTTCAAAAACTCGGCCGGCCACCTGCTCGGCGGCTTCTCGGTTCACCAAGTCGCGGAAAGTCTGTTGCTCTTCAATCAAGGGCGCGTTCACTTCCAGCAGGCCGGGCGTCTCGGTAGCGCGGGCATACTCCATCCCGGCATGGCTCCATAGGGAATACCGTTCATAAACGAGGTCAAAACGCCCTTCGTACTCCAAGGCGGCCCGTAAGTGATCGTTCCTTGCCAGAGCCGCCTTCTCTCGGATCGCGGCGGCGCCCAGCCGTGCAAAGGGCAGTCCATGAACGCGCACCGCTTTCAAGCCGGGAGGAGCAGCCCCTTCTCCGCGGGGCGTAAATAGATCAATTTCGGCCCCAAGATTGATCAAGGCCTGAAGGACTTCTTGAACGTGAATGGAGCATCCCTTTCGGCCGAAAACCGGTATCCCCGCATCCACGCACACATAGGCCACTCGCATCAACCAACCTCCATGGGAACTCTCAGGTTCTGTTCGGCCGCTGCCCGGAAGATGGCCCGGCGGCGCTTCGTGTTGCTATGAATGTTGAATTCTTCCTCAATCAACCGGCGTGCCTTGGTTGCCAGTTTCAGGCGCAGCTCCGGATTGCTCAACAGGCGATCGACAGCCGCGGCGAGGGCCTTGGGATCTTGTTGGGGCACTTGTAATCCCGTCTCTTCATGCCGCACCACTTCCGGAATGCCGGTCACGTCGGTGGACACGACGGGGGTGCCCAGCGCCAGCGCTTCCTGGATGACATTGGGCAAGCCGTCGCGATCGCCGTCTTTGCCCACAATGCAGGGCACCGCCATGACGGCCGCCGCATGGATTTCTTGGATGACCTCCCTCTGAGGCAGTGGGCCAACCAACTCGATGAACGACTCCACTCCGAGACGACTCGCCTGCTCGGCCAATTCAGCGGCCAGCGGGCCGGCGCCGATAATCCGGCAACGAAAGGCCCGGCCCTGACGTGCCAGAATCGCGCAGGCATCGATCAAATCCGAGAAGCCTTTCTTTTCGACAAGCCTGCCAATGGCCAATACAATTGGCGGGCGATTCAGCGGCGATTTGTAAGGAAACTCTTCCAAGTCCAGGCCGTTGTAAACGCGTTGCACATGGTCCGCCAGGGAACCGAAGGTGCTTTGCAAATACTCCAGGTGGAAATCACTAATTGTGATCACGCCGGCCGCGTCCTGAAGCTTTTGACGCAGGTCGTCCGGCTCGACACTGGCATGGAAGATGTCCTTGGCCCGGGCGGTGAAACTGTACGGCACTCCCGAGAAGCGGCTAGCCATCCTGGCTATGGTGGTCGCATCGCTCGCGAAAGGAGCGTGCAGGTGCTCTATCCCTTTGAGGCGAACTTCCTTGGCCAATAATAGAGCCTGGTAGACATCGCGAGCTTCCTCGCCTTTAAATTCATTAAGGTGAGACCATACATCCGGAACGAATTCACCGGCCTCGCGCAGCGCTCGCCAAAGGTTAACCGCGGTCAAATGAGCCGTGGACATCGTTTCTGGAAGCTGCCCTTCGGCGGGCAGGAACAGAAAATTGACACGAGCCTTGACGCGGGCGATTAAATCTTGAAAGTGGCTATCGTTGCTGGGCCGCAGGGAAAAGATCTCAACAGCCATTCCAGCCTGTTCGTGGGCCAGAATCTCGCGCACCACGAAAGTCTCGGAATAGCGGGGATAGCGCTTCACCACGAATCCAACATACAGGTCTTCATTGGCCGACATACGTAGGTCTCCTATCAGAATGTCCCGCACGCCAAAGAGTGGCCGGGGCGATGAATAACTCCTCCAACGATCGGACCAGGTTGCGAAGGCCGTTCAGGTTGATTTGCTTATGCACTCCTCTAGGAGACGGGCGGTCGCCCTGGAGCCAGGAGGTCAGTGAATCCGGCGTCAGCTGGTCCGGGTGAAGGACATCAATCACGCCGAGGTTCTTTAAGCGTTCAGCCCGAATTAGTTGTTCCAGCCGAGGTTTCACACGCGGCACAATAAGGGCGGGTTTTTCGAACGATAAGACTTCGCAGACGGTGTTGTAGCCGCCCATGGCCACGACCCGGTCCGCGCGGCTCAAGAGCAAATCGGCATCCGTGACAAACTTCAGTATTCGCAGATTCGGATTACGAGCCGAATGTGCCGCCAATCGCCGGCGCGCTTCGGCCGGCATGAAGGGACCGGTCAAAATGACGCCGGTCATCCCCGGAGGAAAATGAGCTTGAGCGAAAGTTTCGGCAAGGTGGGCGCCGTCCTGTCCTCCGCCGACGGTGCACATGGCCAGCCGGTCGGATGGCGCCGAGAGAGCTTTGAGCACCTCGGCGCCCTCGGAATCCGCAATGCCTGTTCTTTGGCGTTGATCGAGATAACCCAGGAACTTGACCTTGGCCGCTACATCGGTGGTCAGTTGATATTCGCGAACCGGATCATAAACATTCGCGTCGCCATAGACCCAAACAGCGTCGTAAAACTCCCTGACGGCATCCTCATTTTTCTCCTCGGCCCATTCACGTATCACGGTGGCCGGATCATCCAGCACGTCGCGCAGGCCCAGAATGCATCGTGTGGACCCGCGCCTCTTCAGGCTTTGCAGAGCCGGCTCGAGTTCACCCAAGGCGCCGCGTGGCACTTTATCAACGACGAACACGTCCGGGGCGAATTCATCAAGGGCCGCCGCAATCGCCTTGGCGCGCAGCTGAATCAATTGCTTCGTCTCCATCCGCAAACGGCGCGACTGATAATGGCCGTTGCTTTCCTTCCGAAGAGAAGGAAGCGTGAGACAATCCACGCCGGAGGGGAAACCGAAGGCGCTCGCCTCCGATGCGCCGGCTATCAACAGCACGGAAGCGCGAAAAGGCGGCGAGGCCAGCGTTTGGGCGATTAAGAGGTTGCGGCGCATGTGGCCGATTCCCATCGTATCGTGGGAATACAGGACCATGCGCCGCTGCCGTTCGTTCCGGGGAACGGCTAAACAACCTTGCGAGGGATACGGATGGCGCGTTTGCTGATGGTTCTCGTTGATCACCGTAATCTCTCAAATGTTGAAGTTGGCCCTATGGCAACTCGCGATACGTTTTGGCTGCAGGACGGATTCCTAATTCGTCCGGCCTGTAGGACGGATTGGAAATCCGTCCTACAAAGGGCTTCAGTGTGTCCACTTGGACGGACTTTCCGGCCGTTCTTGAAGCCGTGAGAGAGAAAGCACGGCCTTAGTAATCGCCGGGGATGACTTGGCCGTCGCTCTTGTTGCCCAAGTTTTTGAAAACCTTGGGATCGACGGCGTAATTGATGCCGCGCACAGACCCATCGGCGAAAACCGCGTTGAACAGGCCGGTGTGCGAAGACCCGAAGAGGCCGCCTCCATCGCCCAGCGCGTCGTTGTAGTCGGGGGCGGGCGGCCGATTGCAATGGCGCATCGTGTCGGAATTCCAGCCGGCCGTGTAACCCTGGTTGTCGTCCGGTTGCCTCTGGCCGAGAAAACGCACATTGAGGCGCTTTTCGCTGACTAGCAGGGTATTCGAGGTGCCGTCGAGAATGTCCGCCATTTTGGTCGGAATGACTTGGGTGACCACCCCCGTCCCTTCTTGGTTACTGGCCGCATAGTCGCACAAGCAATGGGTAATGTTTCCACCGGTCAAGGGAGGCTGATAGTTGTCTTTGTACGTCACGGTCTGCGGAAGACGCCGGCTGGGGCAGAACAAGATCTTATTGGTGGCCCCAATGGCGACCACGGCACGGGCACTGTCGCTGGGAGCCTGACCGCCGCGCCACGCATTATCGCCTTCCAGAAAGGGAAGGATTTGATAGGCCCACCCGGCCTGCTGCGTAGCGCCGATGGCGGGCTGGCCGTTGACAAAGGTCGGCGGAGAATATGGAGTCCATCCCCCCGTCGGAAAAGCGTTGAGCTGGTCATGGTGATCATGAAAAGCCAAGCCGATCTGCTTCAAGTTGTTCTGGCAGCTCATGCGGTTGGCGGCTTCACGAACTTTTTGGACGGCGGGCAATAATAAGCCAATCAAGGTGCTAATAATCGCAATAACTACCAGCAACTCAATGAGCGTGAATCCAAAGCGTTTCTTACCCTTAGAAAAGTGCGGTCGGATCATGACCGAAGTCCCCCTAAATAAAACCAAAGTGGCCCTTCCACAGCGCCACAAGGCGATAAATCATCCACTTGACCCTAGGGAAGCTCCCTTTACCGCGGAGTTTTGCCCGGGTCAGAGCGTTGACGGCAATGAATCTGATTAGCTTATGGCGGCAGTGGAATCTTTATCAAAGCAGGTCAAATGGCCTGAGAGGGGTTCTGGATTTGTTTCTGGAGAACAATCCTGGAATTGTAGTAGCCGATCGGAGACCTCTGCTTTGGACGCACACAAAAAGCCCTGGGGCCACCATGCGCCGCCAAACCAGTCATCAAGCCGATCGAGCTGCCCTTTCCAAAATATCGTCGTTCGCCAGCTTCCAAAATATTGGCCGAACCTGCTTTTCCACTTACTCCTTTGATGCCAGCCATGTTGAAACCGGGCGACCACCACCTACAGCGCAGTGACTCGCAACCGCGATTCAAGTCCAGGAACAAGGGCCGAGGAATGGGCACCACGCAGGGCGCAACCCCATTTTGTTCCGGCATGAAATCAGAGCGAGTCTAGTTCCGTGGACGGGCCGGACTTAATCTCCGGACGAGACTCCTTAACCTACCAAGGTCGAAACCAATGTCAAGCGATATTCTCATCATTTTTTAATAGATGAAACAGATCAAAAATGGAGTTCGGAATGCTCTCCAATAGGTTGGCCTGCAGTCAGTAGGGGGGCCAGCTTATGCAGGAGGACGAACGTTTTCTGACCGTGGTTGGTGCCAGGCTCGAGGTAGTACGGTGGCAAGAGCTATGACAGTGCGGCTATCGGCGTTTGTTCGAAGATTCGCAAGACGCTGAGAATCTTGGATAGCTTCAGCGGCGGCCACTGCCGCAAACTAGGGGCGCATGCCCAATGTCGAATCCGATGCCGTCCCAGCCCTAGTGGCCTGTCACGGCTTCTTCCTCGGGTTCTACGAACGCAAGCGGCATGAGTTGACAAGCCACTCATCTTTACACTGTAAACTCTCTGGCTCAGTTGGCGCGGGTCCAGAGGGTCAGGACCTGACCCTCAGGGTCAAAGTGGTGATCCAGAGGGTCCAGCAGCAAAAGCACGAGCCCTTCTGACATCCGAAGTGCGCAACTGCGCTTACCGCCAAACCCGCCCTGAGGACCCGTTTTGTTGGTCCAGAGGGTAGTTAGGTGATGCACAGGGTCTAGCTCGCGTTTTTGGGTTGCCTGCCGCAACTAGGCACGATGGCACATCCGTGTCTTACCCCAAGCAAATGGTTCTTTCCATTGCGCCAGACCCCCTGTGGAAAGAAATGGAAAGAATCCGCTCTCTGCTAAGTGTGGTCGAACCGTCATCAACCGACCTCGCCTCGTAGTGGTTATTAGTACCTAATGCGCACTTCATGGCGGACGCGAAAATAGGTTGAAATGATTTGAACCCCACCCCCCCGGCGCCGCTCCATTGAGCAGCTTTGAGCGTCAATGACGCCGTGGCAACGAGGGGACTCTTGTTTGCCAAACGTGGGGCAGGCCGCCGGGCCTGTCCGGCTACGCAATTCCGACCTCTGCTGTCCGACGTAGGAAGGCCAGCGGCCTGCCCCACGTGGCGAGTTGTACATTTCCCCGTTCATTAGGTTTTAAGACAGAGCTTGCCATCCCCCGCCGACACCCCTGGTGTGCCACGCTTTCGGGTCACCGGCGGGATCGAGAGACCCGCGATCGCCGCAGGGCTGCGTCAGGTCTTGGTAAAGGCACCGAAACATACCGACTGGTGAATTCACGGATCTTGCCGCAAGAGTGCGGTGAATCCGGCCTGCTCGAAATGATGATCGTAGGTCAACGCCCGCGTTAGGCCCCGTTGTTCCATGACCACAAAAGAAATGCAATCCGTGAGCGACCATTCTTTATCCTGCCTTTTGCCGTACAGGGCGACGCCGGCATCGAAAAGGTCAGCGGTGGCGCCCACCCAAACATAATCCTGGCCGGAACGGATATGCTTCACAAGCGTGTGCGCTCGGGGCCGGTTGATAGGCTTGGAGCAAAAGTTCATCGTTTCCCAAAGGTCATGCTCGGTAACGACCATTTCTTCCTTTATCTGGCCCGCCCAGGCGCGCGCTCGCGCGTGAAGACTGTCGCGGGGATCGAGAAAAGCGAGGAAGAACCCAGAATCCAGGAAGATCATGGCCGTTTTGGGGTCCCATACAAATAGTGATCATGCTGGGCCGCCGCATCCGGTGGCCAATCCGGGTCGCTGGGCAACCGGTCGATCAACTCGCCCAGTTCCGCCAAAGGCGTTTTGGTTGCTGCCGCTGATGTCCCATTAGGAAGCGGTATCTCCAATACCCATCCCACCGGCAAATCCACCGGCGTCTCCGGCACGAAAACGCGGCCGTCATAGCGAGCTTTAACGGTTGTCATGGCTGGCTCCTTTTCCGAGCATTGTAACCGATCGACGGCATCCTGAGAATGACTGGTGCTAGGCAAAGTGCCGAACTCGCGCTCGGTGTGCCGCGAAGGTCAACCCTAGCCCAACACACGGCCAAAGCGTTGCGAACCCGTAACTCATCGCACGGAGGACTCTCGTCGCGGACAGTTCAACATGCTTTGGAGGTGCTGGTTCAAGGTTTTCTGTCCCACGCGCGATCCGCCAAGGTATTCCACCGCCCGCTAGTCGGTACGGCTTAGGGAAGTGCCATTCGTTTCTGACACCATTAATTCTCATCAAGGAACGATCATGGTTTCGGCTTCTTCTTCTCTTACTTGGTACCTTCAAGTTTCTTCCGCCACTTTACGGCTTGATCCCGCTTGCCCATGGCGTCGTAGAGTTGCACGAGGCGTTCGAGGGCTTGACGCGCCTTCCTGCCCTCATAAATAGCGGATCACTTCTTTTCCAATTCGGCCATAAGTTTATTGAAATCCTCGCGCTGGCGAAGCGGCTCTAAGTCCGTGTCCTTCTTTACTCGGGCGACATCTTTGAAGCCCTTTCTGACAGCACCTTGCAATAACATCATTGCCTGGTCGGAATACTGTTTTGCCAAATCTATTCGCACCGTTTCACTCAGATTATCGTCATTCTTTGCTAACTGAACGCATAGGGAAGTCAACCGAGCTGCCTTATAACTGTCACCAGGCTCAAGTAAGCCAATGCCTTCTAGTTGCTCAGCCACTTTGCTTAATTGCGCATGATTTTTCAGTTGAAGCAGAACATCGGCCATTGTGTCTAGGTTTTCGCGGTAGTATTGCCGATATTCTCGATTCTTTGGATTTTTATTGATGCATTCTTTGTGGTAAGGAATTGCCTCCTCCAAATATGCTTTCGCGTCAGCCTGGTTTTTTTCTTTGAGGGCAACTTGTCCTAAATTGACAAGTGTTCCCGCCAGGTTATTTCGATACTCGACAATCTCAGGATGGTCCTCTACAAGCCTTTTCCACAATTCCAAAGCGTTTTTGTAAAACGAGGAAGCTACATCCCATTGGCGATTATCGAATTCAATAATCCCTAACTGCATAAAACATACAGCCTGCTCCCTCCGGTATTTGGTGACCTTAGGATTATCATCGATCAATTGTTTCATTATATCGCTTGCAGCTTCGTATGCTTCTTTGGCTTTCTTTGGGGCAAGGTTGTGGTGATGAAGATTTCCTACATCAATATAGGTCGCCGCCAACTGATATCTGTTCTCAGGTATTTCTGGATGGTGCCCAACAAACTGTTTGAGAATATCCAAGGCTGCATCGTAAGAGGACATCGCTTCGGAGGATTTCTTTTCCAACACAAGAAGGTTACCCAAAGCTCGATGTGTTCGAGCTAGGTCGAAAACATACTGTGGTACATCTGAATGTTCTTGAGCAAGCTTTCTTTGAATCCCGAGAGCAGAATTGTACATCTCTCCTGATTTGGCTTGATCAGCGCTATCGGATAGGAAAACACCGTATTTATAATACGTCCGAGCTTGTTCAGCTTGGAAATCCGGAACGTCTGGATTGCCTTGAACGAGTTCCTTCAAGGTTTCTAACGATTCATTGTAAGTTTTGTCTGCACTGATTCGATCTTCAGCCGCGCCCTGCAATTCGGTAATGTATGAATAATTACTTGTACAAATCTTTCGATAAGCTGTTACCTTTGGAAACTTCAAAGCAAGCCTTCGCGCGATGGCGAGGGATTCCTGAAATGAAAGAAGGCTTTCAGATCTTTGTCCCAAAAGATCATGTAATCGACCTGAATTGAAATAACAACGTGCGAATTGAATTTGGAATTTAGGATCATCAGAATGGCGCTTGGCCAGATTCTTATTGAGGACCAAGGCTGCCCGGAACGCCGCACCGGAAGAATCTATGTCAGCCATTTCCTGATGTAGGAGGCCAAGATTTTCGTTGGATTGTGCAAGATCTTTACTGAATTCATCATTCTCAGGAAATCGGCCAACAAGTTCGACACGGAGGCCGAGCGCTCTCTTATAAGAATTGAGCGCTGCTAAGTTCTGGCCTTGAAAGAATTGCACAACTCCAAGTGCGTTAAAGCATTCGGCTAATCTTGCCTGGTTTTCGGATTCTTCTGGTGCAATTAGCGTGACCTGCTGATAGGCTTCAATGGCTTCCTTGAATGCTTCTTCAGCACCGGCAATTCTACTTAATTCCAACTGGATCTTGCCAACCCGAAAACGTGTCTTGGCAAGTTCTGCAATGATATAAGGGTCCTCGGATCTTTGGGCTCGAAATCCTTCATAAAACGGCAAAGCCCTTTCTAGGAGAGCCTTGCGAACTCTTCGCATATTGTCTTCTTCGAGCAACGGATCATTTGTAGCCAAGATAAACAGGTCGTCCACTGCCTTCTTTGATAGGTCCAGGTTGGCATCAGCTAAAGCCAGGTTGGCATCAGCTAATTCCTTCTTTTCCTTCTCCCCAATTCGTGCCTCGTCCGTTTCCTTTTGTTTTTTATCCAGCAGAATGATCACCGTCGCCAGACCGATAATAGCTGTCACCAGAAGTGACGCGGCGGCGGTTACCAATGGTCGATGCCGCCGCATCCACCGGCCCCATCGCAACGACCAGGGCTCCCGCCAAGCCTTCACGGCTTCATCGGCCAGCCAGGCTCCCACGTCGTCGGCTAGGTCTTTCGCCGTCGTATACCTATCATCCGGCTTCAAGGCCATCGCCGTGAGGCAAATCCTTTCCAGAGGTTTGGAGATCTTTGCGTTGATAGAGCGTGGCAACGCAAACTCCCCGTGCTTCACTTTCTGCAAAACCAGGTCCTTTTGACCAGCAAATGGCGCTTGCCCAGTCAAAAGAGTATAAAGCGTTGCACCGAGGCCGTAGATATCGGCAGCAGGGCTAATCAGGTCCCATCGGCCGGCCGCCTGTTCAGGGCTCATATAAGCTGGCGTACCTCGCGCCCAGCCTTGCTGAGTAAGGTGGTGCTTCATGCTTTCGGTTGGCCGCAACGTCTCCTCGGCGGTCGATTTCTCTGCCTCAGTGCGGCCAAACGTCCTGGCGAGGCCCCAGTCGACTACCAGAGTCGCGGCGTACTTGCCGAGCATGATATTGGCGGGCTTTATATCACGGTGGAGGATGCCCCGGCTATGGGCATAGGCGATGGTATTGCAGGCTGACACGAATCGGCCCAATAGTTCGCGAAAAGTCTGGTTACGTTCGCTCGGGTCGCGCTTCGATTTGTCTGCTTGATGAAACTTCTCTAAAGCATCTTTGAGCGATTCTCCCTCGATGAAACGCATGGCGTAGCAAGGTCGTCCGTTCTCGTCTTTTACAAGGCCATAAACCGGTACGATGCCCGGGTGTTCCAATTTGCCCGTTATCTCAGCCTCGCGCAGAAAGCGGCTCCGGCTTTCCGGTTCATCGGCATAAGGCGCCTGAATGCGCTTCAGGGCAACCTCGCGGCCCAGCTCCTTATCACGGGCCTTATAAACCTCGCCCTGGCCGCCTTTGGCGTGGAAGTTCTTTTGAATGAACCGAGTCGCATTGCCCGGCTCCAGTGAAGTTTCAGCCGAATTGGATCCGTTGGAAGTTATGGTTTGGTAGGGATCAGAGGGAGTCTGGATAGAGTCTATTTGTTCGGGAGTGTCCAGCATCGGCGAGAGAATAGCCAGATTACGAATGCCTTTGCGAACAGAATCAATCAACTCCGGGCAATCCCAGCACAGTTCCTCCGGCGTGATCGCCTGGCCCTGTTCCTTGAGTTGCTCGTAACGCAAAAGCAATTCGACCACTTGGTCATCGTGAGGCATGGGCTGGTCTCCTGGTTCGGTGGCTTACAAACCATCGACGGTATTCGGTCTATTCGTCCTCGAAATTCGCTCGTAACTTCAGCCTGGCCGCGAGCCAGCGCCTCTGGATCGTGGGTTCGGACACCTCCAGCAACCGGGCTGTCTCGGCGTGGCTTAGGCCTTGATACCAGAGCAGGTCGAACACTTGGCGTTCTGCGTCGGGTAGGGCGTCGACTTGTTCGTGGAACTCGGTCCAGGCGGCGAGCTTGCCGGGTTCCAGGGTGCTGGTCATTCGGTCAATTTCCGGCGCGGGGGTGTTTTGGCCCACGTTGGGCGGGCCCGAAGCGTGGTTGGCGCCGTGGCCTTGCGGGCCGTAGTAATGCCGGGCGAGGTCGACCAGTTCGCGGCGGATTTGCAGCGCGGCTAAGCGGAAATAGGCGACCACCGATTCCGGCGGCGCCGCTTTGAGAGCCTTCATGAGCCGGAGGGCAGCGCTGTTGAGGATGTCGTCGGGCTCTTCCCAACGCTCCAGGCGCGTGAAATCGCGGATCATCTTGTGGGTGAGGCGACGCAGCCGGTCGCAAGAGCGGTTGATTAATTCTGATCGGGCTTGCGGATCACCCGCTTGCAGGCGCTCGATCAGCCCTTGGAGCGTTGTCGTGGATGCGTCCGCCATTGGACTACCCCTCACGCGCTAGCCAGTTGAATCCCTTGCAAACCTAAGAGAGGAATTCTCGAAATATACTCCGAACGAAGGCGCTTACCAAGAAAAAATGGAAAATCGGTGATCCCTTCTGCTGGCGACTTACGCCAAGCCTACCAGAAGAGAGCAGTAAGTTGAGAAGACAAATGTCTTCGGGCTGCTCTCAAGCAATGAGCTTGATCTGGAGGTGCATCATGGTTCATAAACTTTGCTTGGCGGCTTTGGCGGCGTTGATGTCGTTAGCTCTGGTGGGCTCTCAGGCGAAGGCCCAAACAGTCTCTTCGGCACGGCTCAAACAGGAATCAAGGCAGCTAAATTACGACTTGTCCAAACTGCAGCGCAAAAAGATCGATTTGCAAATTCGAAGGGACGCCCTACTTAGGCAATCCCAAGCATTTAAGACCGCATTCAGTCAACCGCAATCCGAGGGAGACAAGGCATCACTTAAGCGCAGATTTGCAGAATGGCAGGATCGCGGCAATGAATACATTTTCGACCTAAAGCGATTTAATATGGAGGCAGAAGATTACAACAAGCGAGTGAAAGACTACAATCTACGCCTTAATCTGAATCAAGGCTCTTCACCCGCGATCAGGGATCATAGTGGCGGCCGTCTAAAATAATGAATCTACAAAAGGAAATTCGAAATAGGAGTCTGGTATTTCTTTCGAAACCAGGCTCCGGCCAGGAAACGGCCTGCCGCTAGGCCTCTGCCTCGCATTGATAAGGTAGCCGAGCTGAAGCGTCAATGAGCGCCGCTGGCTCCCTCCAAACGTCAAGACCCGGTCGAAATGACCGGCCCTTGGCGTTTGATCGAAGGATAGGACGGCAAGCGCATCTAGATCTACTCGGCCCTGTAGACCAGCCATTCGATGTCGCGCTGGGCCGTTTTGATGGCTTCGGGAAGGTTCGGCGCTTGGCGGGTGAAATCCAAATCCACCCGGCCTCAGCAATCGATCCTTGTTCTAATCACCGACCTGTACGAAGGAGGCAACGCGGAGGAAATGATCCGCCGAATGGCCACTCTTATAGGCGCCGGGGTCAACGCCATTTGCTTGCTAGCCCTAAATGTGGAGATGGTCGCAAAGGATTTGGAGAATCGCCTACAAACCGCTTGGAAGTCTTGTGCCTGGGAGCAGGTTGCACACTTAGCAACTCAATTGGCAACCCGGTCATCTTCATATCTGCGTTAAGAAACAGAACCGACAGGGTAGATAGACCTAAAGACGAGATCCGGCTAGTTCGCCTGATCCTCGTCTCCGTTACTTCTTCAAAGTAAGGTCTCAGGTATGCCTTGTGAATTCTAGGGAATTGCGATCGGCGTTGGCAAACCTGCGCAAGAGGAGTGTGTCATAAGATATTCAGAAAAAGCATCTTAAAACTACGCCCGGAGGGATTCGAACCCCCAACCTACGGTTCCGAAGACCGTTGCTCTATCCAGTTGAGCTACGGGCGCGCATGTCAAAATCTATGACCAAGTTTATCCGTTCCCTTCGATCTCGCAAGCGCAAGTCAATGGCAGAGGCCCTTCCCCGCAATGGGTATGGAAAAGTGGCACACCCGCTTATGTTAGAGGTAGGGAAGTCACTGCAAAAAATGAAGGAACATCCTAACAAAGCGCCCGAATCGTCGAACCAGCCGCCGAAACAGTAGTGGCTCTGGACGACACTCCCTTCTTTCAGAAGAAGAGCCTCGACCATCAAGATCCCAGGGCCGGCTGTCGTGGATTGCGGCAGCCGGCTTTTACTCATGCCCAAGCTGCGTTGCGGCCAGCCCTTCTTTGACCGGTCCGCGTTCCGGTGCTAGGTTTGCCAGGGAGGACATCTTTATTTCCTTGGTGAATCGACTATGAACTGCCCCGGCTGCGGTGCGGCCATGGAACCGGCTGGTAATCACAACTACTTCCGCTGCACTCATTGCGGCGGTTTTCATTTCCCCAAAGAAACCGGCGATGGCGTGGCGCTTGTCGGCGAACCGGTCGGGGCGATCTGCCCTCTTTGCAAACTGCCCCTGGTTTCGGCTCTGATTGAAAACGAAACGATCTGCTACTGTGACCACTGCCGCGGCTTTTTGGCGCAAACCGATACCTTCGGCGTAATCGTCAGCAAGCGCCGGGCCCTGCACGGACCCAACGAAAACAGCATCGACCCGTTTGACCCGACCGAACTGAAACGCGTTTTGACCTGCCCGAACTGTCACGAGCGCATGGACACGCACCCATATTTCGGTGGCGGCAACGCGGTCGTGGACACCTGCGAGGGCTGCGGCCTCATCTGGCTAGACGCAGGTGAACTGGCCATCATCGAACGCTATGTGCCTCACGTCCACCAGATCGAGCGGACGCTTACCCTTATGGGTGGGCGATACCAAGGGGAGTCCGTTTGAGATCTCCATCTTGAAAGCAACCTTCCAGGGCATCACAAGCCGCACCTGCGATAAGGACGGCAACGCGATCCTCGTTACCGACCGCCAGCGCAACCACGATGAGACGGCTACCGGCGCACTGGGCAACCCGACTACCGCGCCCAAATCCCGCGTTTCCTACACGGCTTCCTACTTCGACCTAGCCAATCGGCTGACGGCCACGGTCGATGTCGGCACCAACGGCGGCACGGCTTATACCCGGCCTGGCACCGTGCCCTCGGTTTCGGACACCGTCTTGGTAACCCAGGACAGCTACAATGCGGCCGGTTGGGTAAATTCGATCACCGACCCTCGAGGCATCGTCCTGCAGAAGAACTATGACAATCTCGGTGAGCTGACGCAAACCATCGAAGCCTACACCAACGGCACGCCGACCACTACCACCAACAAAACTACGAATTACACCTATGACGGCGACGGGCATACCTTGACGCTGCAAGCCGTCGAAATCGGCGGCGCGTCGCAGACCACCAAGTGGATCTACGGCGTCACGACGGCCGGCGGCAGCGATGTTAACTCCAACAGCATCCTCGCCACCGTCCAGTACCCCGACCCGTCCACCGGCTCCCCCAGCAGCACCTACCAAGAAAGCTACACGGTCAACGCGCTAGGCCAACAGAAGACCTTCACCGACCGGGCCGGCAATGTCCACACCCTGACGTACGACATCCTGGGTCGGGTCACGTCCGATGCGATCACGACGCTCGCCACCGGCTTTGATAGCGCGGTTCGGCGCATTCAGACGTCTTTCGACACCCAAGGCAATCCTTACCTCGTCACCAGCTACGATGCCCCAACTGCCGGCAACATCGTCAACCAGGTCCAGCGCGCTTACAACGGCTTGGGGCAGCTGACCCAGGAATGGCAGTCGCACTCCGGTGCGGTCGTTATCGGCACGACGCCGAGCGTGCAGTACGGCTACAGCCTCATGGCCGGCGGCGCCAATCATAGCCGTTTGACGAGCATCACCTATCCCAACGGCAAAGTCCTGACTTACAACTATGGCACGACTGGCGGGCTCAACGACGTGATCAGCCGCCTGGCGTCTCTCTCCGACACCTCCGGTACCCTTGAGTCTTATGACTACCTCGGCCTGAGCACGGTCGTCCGCCGCGCCCATTTGCAGCCCGGCGTCGATCTGACCTACATCAAGCAAACCGGCGAAGCCAACGGCGATGCCGGCGACCAGTACACCGGCCTGGACCGCGTCGGCCGCGTCGTCGATCAGCGCTGGCTTGTAACTAGCAACAGCACCCACACCGACCGCTTCCAGTACGGCTACGACCGCAACTCCAACGCCCTGTACCGCAACAATCTGGTCAACACCGCCTTCGGCGAACTCTACCACGCCAGCGGCGCGGGCAACGGTTACGACAACTTGAACCAACTCTCCGGCTTCCTGCGCGGTGTCCTGACCGCCTCCGGCGGCACCGGCACCCCGCTCGATACGGTCAGCAGCCCTTCGCACAGCCAGTCATGGACACCGGACGCTCTTGGCAACTTCAGCAGCGTCACCACAGACGGCACAGCAGTCAATCGCACGCACAACCAGCAAAACGAAGTAACCGGCGTCGGTTCGGCTAGCCTGGTTTTCGACAAAAATGGTAATATGACCACCGACGAGCAGGGAAGAACGCTTGTCTACGACGCCTGGAATCGTCTGATCCAGGTCAAGAACGGCAGCACGACGCTCGCCAGCTATAAGTTCGATGGCCTAGGCCGAAGGATCGTGGAAACGGCGAGCAGCAATACCCGCGACTTGTTCTTTAACAACTGGAATGTTCTGGAAGAGAGGCTGAACGCCGCAACGACCGCCGATGTGCAATATGTATGGAGCCAGGTGTATGTCAATGCGTTGACCCTTCGCGACCGCAGCACCCTGCATAACGGCACCCTCGACGAACGCCTTTGGGTGCAACAGGACGGTAACTGGAATGTAACGGCGTTGATTGATAACACAGGTACCGTGGTTGAACGTTATGCATACGATGAGTACGGCCAAGTCACCTACCTAAATCCCAGCTTCGGAACCCTCTCCAGCAGCGCCTACGATTCGCGCTATTTGTTCCAGGGTGAACGGAATGATCCTGCAACGGGGATGTATCACATGGATTACCGGGATTACTCGGCAACGATGGGGCGGTGGTTGAGCCAAGACCCCGCCCGGTATACGGCGGCAGATAGCAATTTATATAGGTTTGTAAGAAACGACCCTTCGCAATTTAACGATCCTGCAGGATTGATTGATCAGGTTCCCCCAAAGAAGGAGCCTAAGATTCCCGACTTGGGATCATCGGTGCACCTAGATCCACCAAAAAGAAGGAAGGATCCTCAGAAGCCGCCACCTGCCACGATTGGACCCCCTATACCATTGCCCCCTCCTTCCATCACAAGCGGTCCGGTGCAGCTCCTTCCCCCAACTAATCTCGACACGCCTCCAGCAGAGAAACTGGGTCCGAAACAGCCACCGCCTTTACTGCCCTCGGGCGGTTATACCGGGACCGCTAGTCTTGGCATATTGGGAGGAACAGGAACGATTACCCACGATAAGCTCGGAGGTGAGACGATCATAATCGGCATTGGACCGGGATTTGACCCTCGTGGAGACCTTAGCACCGCAATCAAGATCCCGGTCGCAGGTATGATCACGGTTGAAATCATTCCCGGCGTTCCGGGTCGATATCCAAAAAAGGGTCAAAAGTCCTTGCAGAGTCCTTTTGATCCGCCCCCCGGAAGTAAATGAGGCGGGCAAGGGACCGACCTCAGAACTATCACACAGGTTTCTTGAAAGGAATCATTCATGAATAAATCATTAGGCTGCCTGCTTTCCAGGACGATCAGACGTCGTGGTTGGGGCGCTTTCGGCCTATTTCTGTCTCTATGCCTTGTTGGTAGTTTTTCCAATTGTAGCCATGCGGAACCCTCTGGAGCTATCGGTGGCGAATCACTCCAACTTCGAGCCGTACTCGAATTGCCCTATCGCGATTACTTCATGTCCATTGATGCAAAGTCGGTTATCACGGAATGCAGTCAGGCCCTAAAGGACAATCGCCACCACACCGATATGATTTTGGCGCGAATTCTCAAGCGCCGAGGAGAGGCCTACGCAGCAGAATCCAACTTCAAGGAAGCGAAGGCTGATTTCGACAAAGCGATCGATCTTCAGCCCTCTGATTGTGAATCAAAATGGGAGAGGTGCATTGCATGCGCGCGCCTCGGAGATGACAAAGGTGCTAAGAAGGAGTTGGATAATCTGGTCAGGGACTTTCCAAAGTATGCGCCTCCTTATGTTACTCTAGCGCACTTGTTATTAGCCCAAGGCGATTATGATGCTGGAATCAGATTGGCCAGTAAGGCAATTGCATTAGATCCTAGGCTAGGCGAAGCCTACTATATCCGAAGTCAGGCTTATTTTGCAACCTCCGACTACCAGAAATGCCTCACGGATATGAACCACTTTATCGAATTAATGCCATTTAAGGGAGAGTACTTTCCTGAACATCCCTACTTAATACGAGGAAAGGCCTTGCTAATACTTGAGAAACATGAAGATGCTATTTTTAACTTTCAGATGGCTCGTAGATTGAACGCCTCATCATTTGAACCCCTATTCTGGCTATGGAGGGCCAACGTTAATGTTGGACGAACCCATGTTAGCTACATGATGTCGCTTGAGATGCTAAAAACGCACGGCGATAATCCGCTTGCCTACACAGCTCAAGCTACATCCCTAAACCTCTGTGGAAGACCAAAGCAAGCGCTGACGAGCGCCCAGAAGGGATTGACTCTAGAGGCAGATTCTCCGGAGCTCCATGCTCAGTTGGGCGCTGCCTATGACCAGTTGGGAAAGTACGAGGATGCTCTCAAAGAATTCGATATCGCTCTGAGGAATAATCCGGATCATATTAGCGCGCTTTGCGGCAAGGCCTATGTGTATGCGACTTGTCCTGACGACACATTGCGGAATGGAAAACGTGCGCAAGAACTGGCAAAGAAATGTTGTGATTTGACCGACAATAAGAATGTAATAATGCTTGGCTTACTTTCGGAAGCGCAAGCCGAAAACGATCAAATGAAGGAAGCCATAAGAACCGTTAAGGAATGCTTAGACAAATGTGGAAAAAATGAGGATATGAAGGGCCGGTTAGAGAAGTTACTGGCAGTATTCGAAAACGGTAGACCTTATCGGCGCGAATACGATCCGAAGCCCATTAATGACGAATGAAGTTGGGAGCGAAGAAAGGGCCGGCTCGGGGTGCGGAATCGCCCCCGCCGCCTCCCTTAGGTGCGAACTTGCCCAATCAAGACACCCGGCTTGTCAAGTCAGGGATTGGCTGCATGCGGTGACCCCAGGCCGATACCGGCCGATGGGCCATACGATCCCGTTCCACCCTTTCAGCCGTAGGCAGCCCAAATTGCTTTCCATTTCTTTCCACAGGGGGTCAGGCGAAATGGAGAGAACCAAATCGGAGGGACTTCTCGGGCGAGACCGCCCAGCCCCTTGAGGCGCGGGTCGGAAACTGTGTTGTGGCACGGTCTCCTGACCGTGCCACGGGCCCCGACCGCAGGTCTCGTTGTCCTTGCAAGTGGAGGGAGACCTTCGGTCAAGCCGAGTGACACGGTCGGGAGACCGTGTCACAACTGGGGTAACGAATTCGTTTCAAGCCGAATGATCGTCGGCATGTGAAGAAGAAGCAGAAAGAGTCAATGAGGCGCACAATACAGGTTGGTCTCCCAACGACGGCAGGGAGTCAGCGCCAACGGACCGGCAGGGGGGTGTGGGGGAGATGAAACGAAACGAATCCGGCCGGCCCGCATAGGCACAGTATCCACCTGTACACTTCGTGGCAAGGCCCGTGGACCCAGTGGCTCAAGTGACGACCCTGTGGATCACCTTACCACCCTCTGGACCAACAAAACGGGTCTCCAGGGCGGGTTTGGCGGTAAGCGCAGTTGCGCTCTTTGGAGGTCAGACGGGCTCATGGTTTTGCAGCTGGACCCTCTGGATCACCCCTTTGATCCTGAGGATCAGGTACCGACCCTCTGGGTCAGCGCCAATTGAGCAACAGGGTGATCAATTATTGAACACCCCCAAATGCTTTCCATTTCTTTCCACAGGGGGTCAGGCGAAATGGAGAGAACCAAATGGGTGCGTTTACCAGCCGGGGGGTGTGTGAGGAGGTGGGGAAACGATCCTAGGGCCTGGAAATGCACCTCTCGTCAATCGCTTGTCGCACCCTTTACGGTCGTGGGCGACTCGTCCTGCGGACGCTGGTGGGAGGCATCGGAAGATCGATTTCTCTGGCCTAGCGAGGTGGCGGTCCAAGGCGCCGCACCCTCGCCCGTGATGAGCCGGGCGGAGCGATGGCGCGTGAAATAGTTCCATGCCCATTGGAGCAGCACCATGATGCGGTTCTGGAATTCGACGATGTTGATCAGATGGACGAACAGCCAGGTCAGCCATGCGAGATGCCCGGAAAAGCGGATCCAACCCAGGTCGGCCACGGCGTGGGCGCGGCCGATCGTCGCCATACTGCCGTGGTCCTTATAGACGAAGGAAGGCATCGTTTTTCCCGTCAAGCGCGCGGCAATGAGTTGGGCGACGTATCTGCCTTCTTGCATGGCGGGCGGCGCGACGCCGGGCAGGGGTTTGCCGGTCTGATGGCTGAAGTTGGCCAAGTCGCCGATGACGAAAATGTTGGGATGGCCGGGCAAGCTCATGTCCGGCTGCACGATCACGCGTCCGCCACGATCGAGGCCCGCGCCGGTGGCGCTGGCCAGGGCCTTGCCGAGTGGTGACGCTTGCACACCGGCCGCCCAGATGATGGTATGCGTCGGTATCGTTTCCGATTGTTCGCCATGACGAACGGTCACGCAATTGACCTGAAGGTCCGTAACAAGCGCTCCGGTTCGCACGACAACGCCCAAGCGCTCCAAACTCGCTTTGGCTTTACTTGACAGGGGCGGCGGGAAGGGGGGCAAGACGCGGTCCGTCCCTTCCAGAAGAATAATGCGCGCCTCCGCGGGATTGATCCTGCGAAAGTTGTTCTTCAGCGTGTCGTGAGCGATTTCGGCCAGAGCGCCGGCCATCTCGACCCCGGTCGGACCGCCTCCCACGATGACAAACGTCAAAAGGGCTTTGACCCGTTCAGGATCCAGGTCGCGCTCGGCGGCCTCGAATGCCAGGAGAATGCGCCGACGAATCTCGGTGGCATCTTCGATGGTCTTCAAGCCGGGGGCAAATTCCTCCCAGTCCTCGTGGCCAAAGTAATTGTCCCGGGCCCCTGCCGCGACTATCAGCGTGTCAAAGCCGATGGCCCCATCTCTCAGGATGACCTGGCGATGGGCAGCGTCGATATCGCATACCTCAGCCAGGAGCACCTGAACGTTTTTTTGCCGCTTCAGGACCTCGCGCAACGGCGAGGCGATATTGGCAGGCGACAGGCTGCCGGTCGCCACCTGGTAGAGCAGGGGCTGAAACAGGTGGAAGTTTCGCCGATCCAAAAGAGTTACTTTGACCGGGGCGCGTTTGAGATTAATAGCCGCTTGCAAGCCGCCGAAACCCCCGCCGATGATGACCACGTGATGGAGGTCGCTCATGTATTTCCCCCTGGGGACAGCGCTTGGGCCTGGCCCGTAGAGCTTCTCAGTTTGATTTTATTAATTGGGGAAGGACCGGGCGGACCGTTTCGATGGCTGCTTATAAGGTATCAGTGCCAAGGGAATTCAGAGAAAGGTCCGACCGCAGAAAGGACTCGTTTAACGAAGCCGATTCGCGTTCTCAGTAGGAGAACTCCAAGCCGAAGCTCAGGCCTTGAGCCCAGAATTCGGTGTCCTGAACGCGGGCAGTCGGACGAGCGAGGCCGGTAAGAGGGCCGGCTGTCAGGCTGAGCGGGATTTGGCTGGGGTTGAGGGCCAGGTCGATGCTATCACCGGGCCGGGTGACGCTACTGATGTAGAGAAACGTATACCCGACGGTGGCACGAAGGTGATCGGTGATCTGGTAACCCACCGTGACGCCCGCTTCGGGGACCAGCGCAGGTTCATCGCGCGTGAAACGCCCGCTATTGGTGGGCAAAGCCAGGAAACCGGCGGGAAACGTGGTAAGTCCCGCGGCTGAGGTCACTATGGTGAGCCCCTGGATCCGGACCACTTCACGCATACCGCCCAGGGCAAGCTTGCCGAGCATTTCCAATGACCAGCGCCCGGAATGATAATCGCCGCGTACACCCAACTGGCCGCCGTAAAAGCGATTGTGAGTCTCGAACTTGTCGATGACGGAAATGGCGTCGCCCCCTATCAGGACGGTGCTGGGGGACACCATTTCATTGTCGTCTACGTTGATGTTCTCATCGAGTTGCAGATAACGGAAGCCGGCCAGCCCGGTCAAATTGATGCCGCTGCCCAGATGCAACTTGGTCGTGGCATTGAGTTCCGCGCCTTGCAAACGGCTGGTGGATAGAACTTCAACCGTGCCACTCGACAAGCCGGGCAAGGCAATGATCCCCACGTCCTGCATGCCGGTGGCCACATTGACGAAAGGCCTGCCCAGGATCAGGGAACCCGGCAGAGCGGATGAGCGCAAATCAACTTTCACCGACCGCGACGCCAAGAAGAAATAGCTGGTTTCGAGGCCGAAATCCTGCTCGTCGTCGAACCAAAAGCCGGCGGTGAAGCGGGCGCCGGAACGATTGTAGTTGTTGACGTTGCCGCCCCCGAAAAGAATGGCCGTTCCTGGTTGTCCGAGAGCCCCCGGCAAAGGATCGGTGGCCGAACCGCTCGTTAATAGGACCGGGATCTTGCTGTCCTTGATCCACCAAAGGAGATACTCACCGCTCAGCCAGAATTGGGCGGGCGGTTTGACTTCTTCTTCACTGTCAAATTCGGAGTGATTAAGGTGGTCCTTGCTCAATTGGCCAGGAACGAGCGGCTCCGCCTTCAGGTCCATGAGCGATTGGGCGGCGGGCTGGGCCGAGGCGGCCGTGAAGAGCACAAAAGGAGCTAAAAGGGATAGAAGGAATGGAGAATGGAGAATGGAGAATGGAGAATGATGATATAGACGCTTCAAGGCTCGTTCATCATTCTCCATTCTCCATTCTCCATTCATTTCCCGGTCGGGGGCGGCAACGCCAGGACATTGGGCACGGGCGGGCCATCCGTCTTGTAGGCGCCCGTGCCGCCCTGATAGCGCCGGCCGTGCGACCATTGCAGCTCGATGCGCTTGGCCAGAATGCCAAAACCGCAATAGTCCCAGCCCCAGGTGCCTTCCGAAGGATAGCGGGGTTCGCCGCGCCAGGCCGCTCCGCCGCCAACGTAATAGCCGCAATAGCGCCCGGTGTCCGAGGGCCTGGCGTAAGGCGCCACACTCTGGGAATCGCCCGTCCGGGAATGACAGGCGCGCTCGCACGTTTGATACGGTTCTTGCCCCATAGCGAGGTCGGCCAAGAAGGTCAACGCCAGTGTCGAACCAAGGAAAAGGTGATTCATGTCCGTATCATCCCCGTTTAGCGGCGAGCCTCCGGCGAGCGCGTAGGTCTTTGCCCTCTTACTTAATCGTCGGGATTACGATTGAACTTCTGATATGGCAGACGGATGCCGTTTAAGTACGTTTGATCGGCCCGCAGAATGGTCAGAGGTACGCCATAACCATTCGAAGCCGCAAAAGTTGCCACATCATCCTGGTCAACGCCGTCGCCGCTAACCCCCAGGCCTCCAGCCAATTGCCCATTTTTATAAAGCGGGGCGCTGCCTGGGAAGAACACAATGCCGTTTTGATTGAGCGGGTTGGTGGGGTCGTGGAAGTTCGTTCCGGGATTAAAGACATCGTGCCCCATCACGCTTCTGAACGCCGAGGCAGGCAGGGGCGGCCCGGCATTGAGGCCGGTGCGCAAGTCAGTCCCTCCGTCATTGAGGATGGAGAACGGACCAGGCGGAGCGAAATCAATTCCTTCGGGCAAATGAGGCAACGCAAGATAGCGGAAGGTGCGGTTTGTGAACGCGGTGCCGGCAGGGACTCCAGGAACCTGGTCAATTGGCTGGAGCTTGGCGGCGTTAGCGTAGTAGGCGACGTTGCGTGCCTTGGCGACGGCAATGTCGAGAGAGAAAACGGTGGCATCGGGCATGCGATACAGGCCCAAGATATTGCCGTCTTTATCCGTGACGGCAAAGACAAATCGAGCGCGATTGTCGAGAGGCAATCGGATGGCGGCTCGCGTTACCTCGGCTTGCTGAATGCCTTGGACGATGATGCGCGTCACATCCGCGGCGGTCAATCCGCCGCCAGCGTGGGGCGTCACCAGCCAACCGTCGATGACGGGCCGGCCATTGATCACCTTATCGCCGCCCGGATCAACCTGCTCATTGACGCCGCTGTTTGGATTGCCTTGCCCCAAAGTCAGGCCAAAGCGAACGAGGTTTTCGGGGCCTTGGATGCCGCCTGGGCCGAATATATCGAGGGTAATACCGACAAGGTCGATCCGGCCAAAGGGCAAGTCGAAGCCCGGTAGCGGCGCGACCCCACCCAGGGTGCCAATCGGGAATCCCGCGCCAATGCTCCCCCCCACTGCCGCGAAGGCCATGTACTCCGCTTCGAGCGAGCGGTCGCGTTTGGTGGGATCGAAGTTGGAGCTGAGGGCGGAGTTCTCTTCGTCGGCGAATCCTGTCTTTCCGGGAAAGAAGACACCGATTCCTCCCAGTACATGCGGAGTGCCGCCTATGATCTTGACAATGGGGATGCCGCCCGGCAATGTGCCGATTCCGCGTGGCTTGGCCGTAGGATCGAGGCCGGAAATGAACCCATACGAATCCGGAGGCGAGAGGAGCAAATTGGGCGGGAAATTGCTCGGTATAAAGGCCGGGTCAATGTTGAATCGATTAGGCAAGACGACGCCATTTTTCACTGTGGTATCGCGGTTGCTCGCCTCAATGTTGAAAAGGTCCACTTGGGGCGTGAGGGGAATATTGGGCGGGAAGTGGCCGTGAATGCCGATCGGGGCCACGAAACCCGGGCCGGCGATTGTGGAGTTCGGATCGGTGATGCTCGGGTTGGATTCCACTTCGCGCTGAGTGATCGTCGTTTGACTGATGAACTGAATCGTTCGTGAGGTCAGCGGAGCATTGTTGTTGCCAAAGAATGCACCGGTGCGCGCTTCGGCCAGGGCGCCGTCGATGGCGAATGTAAGATTCGCAATGTTGCCCGTGATGGTCGGCGATACCCCGGATTCCACGCGCACTCCCAGAATGTGGCCGCCGCGGTCGACGACGACGATGATGCCATCAGTGCTAGCACTGGCCGCCGCGGCGCGCTTGAGGAGCGTGTCTACTTCGCCGGCTGTGATGAATGATGGATCCTGGGTCGGGGCTGGCGGGCCGATCAAGGGGATGTATTGGCTGCCGATGATGGCCGGCGCGGTTCGGTCTTCCAGGATTTCCAGGTCAAGCCGAGCCAGCATGCGCTGCGGTTTACCCGAATGCGATCCTGTCTTCTTGGAAGGAGAGCGACGCAAGAAACGGGGAATGAGCGTCACGGCGAGAGCCTCCTTGCCATGCGGAGATCAGACGGCTTGCCGAAGCTCGGTCGCCCGGCCCTACCCTAGTTACAATCGGCACGAATTGCCCAGTCCTTCAGAGATTGTCTGGGCCAGGCTCGATTTGACTTAAGAAACCACGTGTGGCCCCTGGATTCATTAAATCTCGCTTTCATAACATCTCATAAGACACACCGATCACCTTTGATGCAACTCTGTGCGCATACACATGTTGACGTATTGTAACGAAAACGTCCGGTTTACCGGTGTTACGAAACAAGGCCTTTTGACTTCGATGATCAACACAATGCGATTCCCTTTGCGCCGTTAAAGCCGCCTACTGCGAACTCGCTCCGAGTGACTCCAACTCATAACACGCCATCTCTTCATCATTGCGCACATAGAGCCGGCCGTGGGCAACCACCGGATGATTCCAGGTAGTGCCCTTGAACGCTTGCAAACGTCCCAGTAACTCCGGTCGCTCGGGATTGGCCGCCAACAGGATCGCCTCGCCGGCTTCGGATATGACCAAGAGTAGCCCCTGGTCGGCCAGCAACATGACCTGGCCCCGACCGTAACGACCTCCTTTCCAGCACCTCTTTCCCTTGGCCAGGTCGATGCAGCAGAAATAAGCGCCGTCGAAGCCGTAGGCGTGGCCCTCGTGCACTACCAAGTCGGGGAACTCCGGTTTCAGGTCTCGCGATCTCCAAGACTCCTTCACTTCCCAGCCATCACCTTGACGGCTGACATCGAGCATGGCGACAGCGGATGACACGCCCACAAGGGTGTGCACCAGGAGCTGGTTCTCACCGATGACGTGAGGCTGAAGTGTGGCCGGCGCGCCCGGCATGCCTTCGCCGTGCTTCCAAAGCACCGTTCCCGTGGCCGGATCGACAGCCGTCAATCCGCCTTCGCTATAAATGAGACATTGGGGCTTGCCGGCAATCGTCGCCAACTGCGGGGAGCTATAGCTGCTCAGCCCGGCCGGTGCCGTCCACGCCCGTTCTCCGGATTCCACGTCGTAAGCCATCAAGTTCTGGTTGCTTTCTCCGCCGGCAAAGACGATCACCAACCCTGTGGCGGCCAAAGGCGAACTCGCAAAGCCCCACATAGGAACTTTCGCCGGGGCCTCTGCCGCGATGTCGTGCGACCAGTGCCGCTTGCCCGTGGCGGCGTCAAGGCAGTTCAGAAGTCCCGTCGCCCCGAGCGTGAAAACTCGGCCATCCGCGTAGGTCGGCGTGGCCCGTGGGCCGGGGCCGGATACTCCTTCCTCGAATCGCACGGCATCCTCGTGTGCCCAGATCTCATCACCCGTTTTGGCGTCGTAGCACACCACGGCCTCTTGCTTTCCCCATTGCTCTTGGGTGAACAAGCGGTCGCCGATGACAGTCACCGACGACCAGGCCGGCCCGACCATCTTCCTCCAGAGCTGTTTGGGAGGCGCGGTATTCCAGTCGGTGGCGATGGCGACGCCGCGGATCACGCCGTCGCGATTCGGCCCACGGAATCCAGTCCAGTCGCCCGGTGTAAGAGAAGGCGACCAATGCGACCTAAGGGAAAGTTCGGACCCGCTCTTGGCCGCTTTGGCCTTCTGCGCCAAGAACGCCTCCTCGGCCGTCGGCGTCCAGCGCCAATGCGTCTTGCCCTGCAAGTCGGAATTCAAACCGTCCTTGCGAATCACCGTGAAACAGGCCCAGGTCAGCACGACAATGGCCAGCGAACCTAGCCGCGTCCAGGTTAACGAGGTTTTGTAGACGAGGAGCATCCACAAAGTCCAAATTGTCAAAACGATGGGCAGTCCTCCCATAGCCAGCCCAAACCAACCGATGGATTTGTGGCACAACGGCTCGACGAGGGCCCCGGCTCCCAAGATCAAGACGAATCCGTACAGCCGGTCGGCCAAGCGGATCCGCCGCAGGGCCCACCACCATCCAAAGTAGAGGAGCGCCAACAAACCCGGCGCCGCCATGCTGAGCAGAAATCGGAGAAAGTAAGGCATCTCCAACTCGGCGACAACGAAGTGAACAATCCAGAACAAGCCGACCAGGACCACCGCCGGCCAAAGGCGAGGAGGTTTCGCCGGAGTCGCCGAGGTTTGCTCGTCGGGCGCGCTAAGGTGTTTCAAGGATATGTCCGCGCTCATGTGTTCTCTCCAATGTAGCTCGACAACGTTTATCGCCACCGGGCTCGCCGACTATCAAATCAACCTTTCGAAGGACTGAACTTGGCGGCGGCTTGCCGCAAAACCTCTGGATCCCATGCCAGCCTGCACGCGCGCAGGTCCTCCATGAGCGACTTGACCCACGCCAACTCCGCCTCGCGCAAAGCTCGCCGATATTCGATTTCAACCAAAAAGAGCCGGCCGATCTTGGGCACGATTTCCGCCAAGACGCGATCAAGGCCCGCGACCTCAGCCACCAGCAGGCCCGCTCGAACCTGTAATTGATTCCAGGCGTCTTGTGGGGACAGAACCGACAGGAAGCTAAGGGCGGCAAAGAACTGGGTTGAATCTCCCACCGGTTTGGCTAGCAGTTGCCGCAGCCACTCGACCACCTCCCGTTCCCCCAGCTCGGTCAATCGATAAACGGTCCGCTCAGGCCGCCTTCCCTCGCGGAAAGTCTCAACCGGATCGATCAATCCCGCGCTTTTTAGCCGTTCGATGGCGTGGTAAAGCGATCCGCGCTTCAGCTCCAGGAATTCGTCTTTGTGATAATCGCGAATGAGGCGCTGGATTTCATAAGGGTGCATGGGCCGTATGCGGAGCAAGCACAAGACAGTGAGCGACCAAAGATTGCGATGATCGGGTTTGTATTGGGGCACAGGATATGGCTCCATTGGTATAGCTGGTCGGAACTATACCAATGTAGCTATGGCTGCGTCAAGCGGAGGGAAGAATGAGTAGATAGGTTAGTAGGTCAGGTTGCCACCTACGAAATACAGGGGTCCGGCCGGCAAACTGATCCCGCGTTTTTGTTAACGCTTATTGAGCTGCTTCCTCACGAAGAATATGCCGCCGACCAATAAGCCGATAAGAGCCCCGGCAATTCCCCCTTTGGCCGCGCCCGATAAGGCGCCGGCGCCGATGCGCTGCCAAAAGCCGGCGGACGGAGTAAATGTGTAGCCGGAGTCGAATTTGAAGGAATCATTCATTTGATTGAACGTCGGCACATGCCTCGCGAAATCGTTTTCGAGAGCATAGGAGTGGATCGAGACAATGCCTTCCGACCCAATGTTTCCGACACTTATACCCTGAACGGGCCCGACGCCTGCCACGGTCATTTGAATGCGCACCAGAATCCGGTTGTGCGTACGATCCAAGATTGCGGAGCCGACGGAAATCTCCTTGACCAAATCAGCCAGCGACCCTTCCACCTTTTTGACCGCTCCGTTGGTTTCGCGCGCGAGGGTCTTTTCTATTTCTTCGTAGGATGCGGCCGTATTGCCTGCTTGAAGCTGGACAAGAGAATAAGGATAACTCCCCAGAGCACTGCCCTTGGGCCGAAATCCTTGGATATAAGCGACCTGGCCCGGCATTTTTTGCTGCACGAAGGCGTTGATCTGGGCCAGCTCCGCACTGGACATGACCTCCCAGCCTTTGGGCAAGTCCATGGCAAAATGGTGGGCCGCGTCGCGGTAAGACTCCGCTCGGGCCACGGGCGATGACGCCAGGAGGGCGATTAGTGCCCATCCGAAAGAACCAACCAGACCGCGAATCGACATTAAAAGTCTCCCTGAGACCCCCTTGAACAATCAACGCCACAATTTGCGGAGTACGCCGGTTTCGCCTTACGCTTTGTCTTCCATACCCTACTGTCTAAACGCGTTATCTTACGCGGAAGAAGGCGACCTTCGCTATTAATAATCAGCTTGTTCTATCCAGAGACGCACCCAACTCTTCGCTTCGAGGGCAGGACCGCCCAGCCCATTGAGCCGCAGGTCTAAATCGAATTGGTTTCACGCCAAATGATCGTCGGCATGTGAAGAAGAACCAGAAGATATCGATGAGGCGCTCAGGACATGTTGGTATCCAAATGAAGACGGGGAGTCCGCGCCAACGGGCCGGAAGGGGGGTGTGGGGGAGATGAAACGAAACGAATCCGGCCGGCCCGCACTAGTATAGTATTCGTCTGTACACTTACTGGCAAGCGCCGTGTTGCCGTTTCCTGGGAAAGTTGACAGGTGTTGCCGGGGTCAGTAATTTAACGGTTTGCCTGAACCAACTGGAAGTTAGGTCTATCTTTGTGAATAAGGAACCACTCCATGGTCCGTAAGAAGCTCGGACGAGGTCGGAAGAATCGCTGCCGGTTTTGCACGCGCGAGGGCTGCCCAAGGCCGGCGTTCGTCGATTACAAGGACGTGCAGACGCTCAAGAAGCTGTGCACGAACCAGGGCAAGATTTTCAGCCGCAAACGCAGCGGCAACTGCGCCGCCTTCCAGCGCGCCGTCAAAGACGCCATCAAGCGGGCCCGGTTCATGGCCCTGATGCCGTATGTGGGGGAATAAAGCGTGCCGGTCGCCATTGAGGAAGACCAAGACTAACAGGCTATGGAAAGGCAGTCCCAGTACTTCATATGCTTCCAGTTGCCGGACAAGAATGGACCGCCGTTCTGGACACGGATTCAACGGCGACTTGCAATTGCCCGAACTCCTTCGGCCGCTGATAAATCCCCGCTTCCTCTGCCCGATTGTTGCCACGCTGGCAGATGGTCGGGAGGTGGTTGAGCACAGTTTAGAAGTTGATTTTCCTTTTGATGGCCGAATGGTTTGCGCTGAGGCAACATTTGTTACCGAGGGGGATTTTTTGGTAGGCACTAATCTACTTCGCGATTATGTTCTTCAGATCAATTTCTTGGATTGTACAGTTCATCTCCAGCGCGTTGTTTAAGCCACGGCCTCCCATGCTCACACTCAAGCTCCCCGATGGTTGCATTCGCCAAGTTCCCGAAGGGACCCATCCTCGGGAGGTGGCCGAAGCCATAGGCAAACGGCTCGCTCAGGCCGCTGTCGCCGCCAAGGTAAACGGGACCGTCGTTGACCTTGACCGCGAATTGCCGCCCGGCAACGGCGAGATGTCGTTTCAGGTCCTGACCGACAAAGATAAAGAGGCCCTCGAAGTCTTGCGGCACAGTTGCGCGCACGTCATGGCCCGCGCGGTCATGCGGCTTTTCCCCGGCGTGCAATTGGCGTTCGGGCCGCCGCTGGAAAACGGCTACTACTACGATCTTGACGCCACCCCGCCGATCCGCGAGGAGGATTTCCCGCGCATCGAGGAGGAGATGCGTAAGATCGTCAAGGAGGCCGAGCCGTTTGAGCGTTTCGAGCGGCCGACCGCCGAAGCCCGTGCTTTGGTCGAGGACTTGGGTCAGGGCTACAAGGTCGAACACATCGATGACGATCTGAAGCAGTACCCCAGTCTGAGCTTTTACCGCCAGGGCGAATTCATCGATCTCTGCCGCGGCCCGCATATCCCACATGCCGGCAAGATCGGCGCGTTCAAGCTCCTAAGCATTGCCGGGGCTTACTGGAAAAACGATGCGAGCCGCAAGCAGTTGCAACGCCTGTACGGCACCGCGTTTTTCAGCCAAAAGGATCTTGACGCTTACCTGCATCAACAGGAGGAAGCCAAGAAACGCGATCATCGCATCCTGGGCAAGCAACTCAAGCTGTTTACCATCAGTCAATTGGCCGGCAGTGGCCTGATTCTGTGGATGCCGAAGGGCGCGACCGTACGCGGCATCCTCGAAACCTTCATCAAGGATGAATTGATCAAGCGCGGCTACCAGCCGGTTTACACTCCGCACATTGGTCGGTTGGAAATGTACCGCACCAGCGGCCATTTCCCTTATTACCGCGACGCCCAGTATCCGCCGATGTATGGCCACCCCGCCGGATCGGCACTCGACCTGGCTCAGCATCGTTTGGCCGCCGGTTTGCTCGATGAGGCAAAGGAGCGCGACATGGCTCAGTTCATGAGCTTGACGCAGTTCCAAGTGCCCGCCTACGCGGAAGCAAAGACTGCTGAAGCCCGGTTGGAGGCGGTGCATCAATACGTGCTAGGCGTATTGAAGGCCATGAAACTTGAGTTGCCCGCATACCAAAAGGCGATCAACCACGAACAACGCGCGGCGGCCTTGCTCAATTGGCTCAAGGACCAGGAAGGTTACCTTCTCAAGCCGATGAATTGCCCGCATCACATTCAGATTTATAAGGCCGAGCCGCGCAGCTATCGGGATTTGCCGGTCCGTTTGGCGGAGTTTGGCACGGTATACCGGTTCGAGCAGACCGGCGAGCTTTCCGGCATGACCCGCGTCCGCGGCTTCACTCAGGACGACGCTCATCTCTTCATCACCCAGGAGCAGATAGAAGCTGAAATGCGGGCGAACATCGATCTGGTTCTGTTCGTCTTGTCCAGCCTGGGTCTGACCGATTACCGCATTCGCGTCGGCCTGCGCGCGCCGGGCAGCGGCAAATACGTCGGGAGCGAAGAGGACTGGAACAATGCCCAGAAAACGCTCTTGGAAATTGTTCGCGGGTTGGGGATGCCATACAGCGCCGAGGAGGGGGAGGCGGCGTTCTATGGTCCAAAGATCGATTTCGTGGTCAAGGATTGCATCGGTCGGGAATGGCAGCTCGGCACGGTGCAGCTTGATTACAACCTGCCCAAACGATTTGACCTGGAGTACATCGGAGCGGATAATCGGCCGCATCGTCCGGTGATGATTCATCGCGCCCCGTTCGGTTCGATGGAGCGCTTCATGGGCATTCTCATCGAACATTTTGCCGGGGCGTTTCCCCTCTGGCTGGCGCCGGAGCAAGTGCGTCTCTGTACCGTCAGTGAAAAGTTCAATGATTATGCAAGAAGCGTTGAGGCCAAGCTGAAGGCGAACGGGTTCCGCGTCCAGGGCGATTACCGGTCAGAGAAAATCGGCCACAAAATCCGCGAAGCCCAGCTCGACAAGATACCCTACATGTTCGTCATCGGGGAAAAGGAACAGGCGGCAGGCTCGGTCGCGGTTCGCGAACGCACCGAAGGCGACAAAGGAAGCATGCCGTTGGCGCAAGCTATTGATAAGCTTGAACTTGAGGTGCGTGAAAGGCGCAATGGCCCGGCAAATTGATAGTTTATCGTACGAATCGTTTAGCTGCTCACGCCGCGCTCGCCGCTAAACTAAACGGCCCGCGCCAACATTTGATCGCAAATCGCGTTTTGCCCTTTGCATAGTCTACCTTGCCCCGATTATGATACAAGTTCTAATCTCGAGCGCTCTTCCCGCGTCCATGACGCCTGGTTTTGCCGGAGACCATTATGGCGACGACCACGAATTTCAAACAGCAATGCCCCAGTTGCGAGGCGATGGTGCCGGTCCGCGATCCCAAGCTGATCGGCAAGAAGATAGATTGCCCAAAGTGCAAGTATCGCTTCGTTGTGGAAGACCCGATGGATGGGGATGACGGGGACATGGAGGAATCATCCTCCAAGCAAGGCGGCTCCGGCAAGCGCCCGGTCAATGGCAAGGGCGCTGCATTGCGGCGCGATGCGGATGAAGACAGGCCGACCAAGAAGAAAAAGGAAGGCAGTTCGACAACGCTAATCCTGGGCATCGGCCTGGGCGCGGTCGCGTTGATCTTGTTGGGCGTGGGCGGTTATTTCCTCTTCAGCGGCGGTTCCGAGACCAAGACCACCACCAAAAGCGGTGGCGGCGGCAGCACCACCCCTTCCACCGATAACGCTGAGAAGGATGCCGCTCCGGAAAAGGCGTTTACGGATCCCAAGAACCTCTTGCCCAACGAAGTCGATGCCGTTCGCGCCATCGCCATGGATCAGTTCGTGCAGAGTGGGGCAGGCCAAGCGACATTTGGCACTCCGGGCGCCTTCAGCAGTGAGAAATTCAAGCAGAAGTTTGGCTTGCCGCCCGAGGAAATCACCAATCTTGTTACCGGCTACAACCACGTGCAAAACTGGGTTTTCAACATCATTCGCACCAGCAAGCCGGTAAAACGGGAAACCTTTGCCAACCTCGTTCTCAAGCCGGCCACCCCAATCGAAGGGTTCAATTACGATATCGTCAACGCGGATCTCGATAGTTTTGGCTTTGCTTTTTTGAGCGGAGGCAAGACTCGACAGCTGGCGCTTTACATCATGCCGGACGAGCATACGTTCGTGCTGGCCGATCTACCCCCCATGGAATCGTTTTTGAAGGCGAAAGGACAGCCGGCTTACCAATCCCAAGCGCCCGCGACGGGTGCGGAGTCCGAGGAAAAGCCGACGAACCCGGAAGCGCAAGGCAAGGTTCCTCCGGTGCCAGGATTCGGCAATCAGGGAGGCGGTCCCCCGGGTGGCGCGTTCGGAGGCGGCCCTCCAGGCCCCATTAAACCGCAAGTGGGTGGTGCTGCCGGCGGTCCCTCTCCCGGCGGTCCCGGTTTCCCTGGCGCTCCCGGCGGCCCTGGCCAACCTGCCGCCCCCCCTCAGCCGGCGCCCGGCTCGGGGTCTTATCTGAGTATCAGAAAAGATCTAAAAAGCATGCTGGATAAGCTGGAAGATCCCAAGCAGCCGCCGCTCGTCTCCATGGCGGTTGACATGCAGATTGCTCCTAATTTCATAAGCAAAAACGCCAACCAGATTCCTCTTCTTCGAGTTTTCAAGACGCTTGAGGAAAAATGGAAGAATGCCAGTATTGCGGGGGCTGCCCTGGGGAGCCTACGCACGGACAAGATTGACTTTACCATCGGCATTGATTGCAAAACGGATCAGCAAGCCCGCGAACTGGAGAAAGAAGGGCGCGAGGCGTTGGCCAAGAAACTTGAAGCCCAATTTAAGGATAGCTTTGATATGGAGGTCAGCCTTCCCGGCCAAACTAATCAGGCTCAGCCGGGCCGAGGGGGCTTTCCATTTCCAGGCGGGGGTCCTCCGGGCTTCCCGGGCGGCAAGATGCCTCCGGGCATGGTTGGCCCACCGCAAGGCGCTTATGGCGGCGCCTCTCCTTCTCCAGGTGGTGGCTTTTCCGGGGGCGGACCCGGCCCCGGTGCTCCCCAAGGCGCTTATGGCGGCGCCTCTCCTTCTCCAGGCGGCGGCTTTTCCGGCGGTGGACCCGGCGCCGGCGCTCAAGGGCTTTACGGTGGCGGCTATCCCGGTGTCGGCATGCGGCCGGGATTTGGCGGCGGTCCGGGACAGACTACGCAGCAAAAAACGGACCCCGATGCCTCCACCATTAATATCGACCTCAAGGAAAAGACCGTCGTCTTCAACGTCGACCTGGTCTTCAAGAAGGGCAGGGAAAAGTCGTTCGAACTCTTATTCCTTGAGGCTCAAGGCGATCTGGTCGAGTTGAAGGGCAAGACCGACATGATCGATGGCCGGACTCGGATCCACGAACTCGCTCGAGCCATTCGCAGTTATACCGACAAAAACAAGGCGTTCCCACGTGGCACCGTCGATCGCCGTCCGGGGGCGAGCCGCGGCGATATCCCGTATCCGCCCAGTGAACGCGTTAGCTGGATGGGAGAACTGCTCCCTTATATCAACCAGGGCGAGTATGCCGGCCTGCTGGATCAAATCAACATTCAAGAAAGCTGGAGCAAGGTAGGCGGCGAGGACGGCGCTAAAAACCTCCTGGCAGCCAAGACTTTGATCCCCTGTTTCCTGGCGCCCAATACTCCCGAGGAAACCTGGTGGGTCAAGTATCCGGAGTTGCCACAGTCAGTGGCCTCGACGCATTACATCGGCATTGCCGGTCTGGGTCTGGATGCGGCTGACTACTCGGCCAAGGATCCCAGTCTTCGCAAGAAGCTCGGCGTTTTCGGCTATGATCGCGCCACGGCGCTTGAGGAGATCACCGACGGCCAGGAACAAACGATCGCGATACTCCAGGCGCCTCCGCATTATAAGACCCCCTGGCTGGCCGGCGGCGGCAGCACGGTTCGGGGCATCTCCGAGACCGCGGGAATTGCTCCGTTTGTGTGCACCGAATACAAGGGCAGGTCTGGCACTTTTGCCATCATGGCCGACGGCGCCATCCGTTTCCTTCCCAAGGATCTGCCCACCGAAAAGTTCAACGCCCTCATCACCATCGCCGGCGATGACAAGATCGACAAAGCGGAATTGGACGCCCTCTGTCCGATCGTGCCGGGCGAGGATACGAGCCTGAAGGCTGTCACACCGGTGGATACGAAGCCCGTGGAACCGATTCCAGAGAAAAAAGCCGAGGATAAGAAGGCTGAAGATAAGAAACCTGAAGAGAAAAAGCCTGAAGGCAATAAGCCTGAGGAAAAGAAACCTGAAGAGAAAAAGCCTGAAGAGAAAAAACCTTAGAATTCGGTCAGGAAACTAATAGTAAACCTGACGAAAGTACAAGGGTCAGGAGTCGCGCTAAGGCTCCTGATCCTTTTTTTGCATCAGCATCAGTCCCAACATCATTATGAGCATGAACGGGTCCCCTCCCCTCTTTCTCGGCCTCGATGTCGGCACACAAAGCCTTCGGGCCGCCCTTTTCGATCTCAATGGGGCATGTTGCGGTTTCGGAGCCTCGCCACTGGATACGACGCATCCTCATCCCGCTTGGGCCGAGCAAGACGCCTTGCAATGGTGGCAAGCCGCCTGCGCCGCTGTTCCCCAAGCGCTCGCAAAGGCCAACGCCAAGCCCGAGGACATTGCCGGCATCGGTCTCGACTGCACGGCCTGTACCGTGATCCCCTGCCAAGCCGATGGGACACCGCTCCGCCCCGCGCTCTTGTGGATGGACCAGCGTTCCTTTCGCGAGTCGGCCCAAATCAGCGAGACTGGTGATCCGAGTCTGTGCTTTGTTTCCGGCGTCGTCTCGCCCGAGTGGATGTTGCCCAAGGCGCTCTGGCTTAAGCGGAATGAGCGCGCGGTTTACACCAAGGCCGAGCGTCTCGTCGAATGCACCGACTGGTTCATGTACAGGCTGACCGGCGCTTGGACGCTGTCGCTCAACAACGTCACGGTCAAATGGGACTACGCCCGGCCCGACGGCGGTTGGAGCAAGGCGCTGTTGAAGAAGGTCGGCCTGGATGATCTGCCTGACAAGTGGCCCCAACGCATTGTGCCGCTGGGTAAAGGCGACGGCCAATTGTCATCGCTAGCGGCTCGCGAGCTAGGCCTGCGGCCCGGCATCCCGGTCGCCCAGGGGGGCATCGACGCCTATCTCGGCATGCTCGGCATGGGCGCCGTGGGCGCGGGCGACCTGGCGATGGTTATGGGATCGAGCACGTGCCATCTGGCCATGTCGTCGCGGCCGCTGCTGGGCAGCGGCATGCTCGGTTGCTTTCCCGACGCGGTCGTCGAAGGGCTGTACACGCTGGAAGGCGGTCAGACGGCCACCGGCTCCATTATCGATTGGTATCGGAGACATTTCGCGGGGCTGGAGGAAATGGAGGCGACCAAATACGGTCGTCACGTCTACGAGATTCTCGATGCCAAGGCCGCCTTGGCTCCTCCTGGTTGCGAGGGGCTGGTCTGTCTCGACTACTGGCAAGGCAATCGCTGCCCGCACAAGGACCCACGGGCTCGCGGCGTTCTCTGGGGATTCACGCTGTCCCACGGCGCAGGCCACGTCTTTCGCAGCATTTATGAAGCGACCGCCCTGGGCACACGGGCGATTCTCGAAGACGTGGCCAAGCACGGGCTGCGGATTGAACGGCTCTTCGCCGGCGGCGGCGGCGCCAAGAGCCGTCTGTGGCTCCAAATCCATGCCGACGTGCTGGGCCAACCGATTTATCTGCCGCACGAAAGCGAAGCCTGCGCGCTTGGCGCCGCGCTTGTCGCGGCTGTTCACAGTGGCCATTATCCCGATCTGGAAACGGCCGCCAAGAACATGGTACAAATCGCCGGCGTCGTGGAGCCTCAGAAGGTAAACAAGGGTGTGTATGATGAGTGTTTCGAACGTTATAACGCGACTTATAGGGCCCTCCAACCGCTCATGCATAACCTCCAACCGCTCATGCATAAACAGTGAGAACGTATGAGAATTCCCGGAGCAACCGAGCAACCATGTCCAATCCACTGCCCTTAGCCGGCATTCGTGTCCTCGACGCTTCGCGCGTCTTGGCGGGCCCGTTTTGCGGGCAGGTGCTGGGCGACTTGGGGGCGGAGGTCATCAAGGTCGAACGGCCCGGCAGCGGCGACGAGACCCGCGGCTGGGGCCCCCCCTTTCATGATTCGTTAAGCGCCTACTTCCTTTCTTGCAATCGCAACAAACGCGGCATCACGCTTGATTTGGCGCATCCGGAGGGGCTGCGGCTATTTCTGGAGCTGGCGAAGAAATGCGATGTGTTGCTGGAGAATTTCAAGGCCGTCAGCGCGGACAAGCTCGGCCTGGCGCCGGAAAAATTGCTTGCCTTGAATCCCCGCCTGATCATCTGCTCGATTTCGGGATTTGGCCGCACAGGACCAATGCGCGATTTACCGGGCTATGATTTCGCCATCCAGGCGCTCAGCGGTCTCATGAGCATAACCGGGCCTGCCGAAGGGCCTCCCTGCAAGGTCGGCGTGGCCGTGACCGATGTGCTGACTGGCCTGTATGCCGCCGTGGCGATCCTTGCCTGTCTGCAGGCCCGCCATCAATCAGGGCACGGCTACGCGATTGACCTGGCTCTTCTCGATTGCGCCATCGCGGCCCAGGTCAATCTGGCTCAAGCGTATCTCACAGGCGGCGGCGTTCCGGCTCGCCAAGGCAACGCCCACCTGCAAATTGTGCCGTATCAACTTTTTGCCACCCAGGACGGCTGGATCGTCTTGGCGGTGGGCAATGACAGCCAATGGCAACACTTCTGTAAGGCGGCCGAGCGCCCGGATTTGGCCACGGACAAACGCTTTTTCACGAACACAGACCGGGTCACCAAGAGGGGAAAACTGGTGCCTTTGGTTGAGGAGATAATGAAAAAACGGAAGACTGCGGAATGGCAGGAGTTGCTGGTAAAGGCGGACGTGCCCCATGCCCCGGTCTGGAATTACCACGATCTATTCGCTCAGCCCCAGGCCGAAGCTCGGGGTTGGCGAATCCGGGTTCACGATCCCAAGGGAAACCCAGTTGACCTGGTGGGATCGCCTTTCCACATTAAGGGGGCCAGTATGCCAGGCAGCACCATGCCATCGGGATTGGGAGACGACACCGATGCCGTGCTAAAAGAACTCCTGGGGCTGGAACATGAGCGAATTGGAGATCTGCGCCGGCAACGGATAGTTTAGACAAGAAGTGATATCCACGGCCCAAGCCCTACATCGTTTCCGGGGGATGAAATCGTTTCAAGGGAACGTCTCAGACGCTGAAACGAACTTGTTCTCCTAAGTGCTGAATGGGAAACAACTAAGGAAAGATCGTTTCTGCACCGCCTTCTATGAAGCGGTCTTTGTCAAGCCCCATCAGGATTTTTCCTCGATAGCCGAGCGTTGCCGAGCGGTGGACGGACCACGAACGCCGCGACTTCGGTCGTCCGATGCCGTCCGACCAGTCACCATTCTCTGTGGATGTCCTGTCTTGTTCTGCCGCATTCTTTCCCCCCGCGCACCGCCCTCACTACGGCTGGGGCGGTGCGCGGGGGGAAAGAATGCGGCTCCCCTCATCCGCGACGGCATCCCGCAAAGGC